>Ga0255336_100314_pt1 | contig 91421 bp, 86 predicted proteins | sample MeOH1_35cm_T3_17_FD_189102 | JGI IMG/M metagenome (GOLD analysis project Ga0255336, IMG submission 189102) | Sandy soil microbial communities from University of British Columbia, Vancouver, Canada - MeOH1_35cm_T3_179 | ecosystem: Engineered > Artificial ecosystem > Sand microcosm > Unclassified ... | reverse complement strand
TTGATGTGAGTGGTGGTGGTAGTAGTTGGTTTTGTGTGGGTCGTGGTCGTGGTCCAATCATTCCACTCCCCTGTGATAGTGGTTGTTGTGGATGGCGTGGTGGTTGTGGTGGTTGTTGTTGTGGTAGTGGTAGTGGTAGATGGCGTGGTGGTTGGGGTGGTTGTTGTTGTGGTAGTGGTGGTGGTGGTAGATGGGGTAGTGGTTGTGGTGGTGGTGGTAGTAGATGGGGTGGTGGTGGTTGTTGTTGTAGTAGTGGTAGTAGATGGAGTGGTGGTGGTTGTTGTTGTGGTAGTGGTGGTGGTGGTGGTGGTGGTGGTGGTAGTAGTGGTAGATGGAGTAGTGGTTGTGGTGGTTGTAGATGGGGTAGTGGTCGTGGTGGTAGTGGTAGTAGATGGGGTGGTGGTTGTTGTGGTAGTGGTAGTAGATGGAGTGGTGGTGGTTGTTGTTGTTGTTGTGGTAGTGGTGGTGGTGGTAGATGGGGTAGTGGTTGTGGTGGTGGTGGTTGTAGATGGGGTAGTGGTTGTGGTGGTAGTGGTAGTAGATGGGGTGGTGGTGGTTGTGGTAGTGGTAGTAGTGGTAGTGGTAGTAGTGGTGGTAGTGGTAGATGGAGTGGTGGTGGTGGTGGTGGTGGTGGTAGATGGGGTGGTAGTGGTAGTAGATGGGGTGGTGGTGGTTGTTGTGGTAGTAGATGGAGTGGTGGTGGTGGTTGTTGTGGTAGTGGTAGTAGTGGTAGACGGCGTCGTAGTGGTCGTGGTTGTTGTGGATGGTGTGGTCGTGGTGGTAGTTGGTTTTGTGGTAGTGGTCGTGGTCGTGGTTGTGGTAGCCTTTGTAGTTGTAGTCACTTGCGAACAGCTGAACTGGAATGAGGAGTATAGAGCCCAAGGGCTGCAACTACTCTTGATGCAACTGCCATTGCCCCAACCGGAGTTCGCGTTATTGCTAAAAGCTGCATGCGTAGCGAGATAGAAGGTATCGGAGCAGAGATCACTGCTGGATCCTAAATTTGTCAATGGAATAGTACAGGTTGCAGAACTTCCCCCGCTATTCAGAACACAGTAGCCATTGCCAGATTTGTACGGAAATTGGCCTGGTGCCGCTGAAGAGGGAGGAGAAGTCCCGACATAGACATCAACTTCACTGTACTTATATACCGAATAAGATGAAAACTGGACGATAAGGTCATTGTTCTGTACAGAGAGACAAACTGTAGCACTGGTCGACTTCTGACCCACGATCAAGGTCTGGCATTGAGGCGTCACGGAATTGACGGTGGACGACAGTTGGCGAACTTGAACAGCGATGACATCGGGAATCAGGCTCGAAGCCAGGAGAAGAGTCGCAGCGGCCTTGAGAAAAGAGTGGACGAACATATCGACAATGAACGAGTGAACGTAGTTGGTTGTATGCTCAAAAATGCGAACTGCGCCACGGCAGATCCTCGTGCTATATATGAGCAGCCATCTCTGATTCTATGGGCTTGCCTCCGGAAGTATGCCATCAGTACCCATTCGCTCGTATTTCGTCTCCTTTTTCCTTTCTGAGCGCCAGGTAAAAGTGCTCCGCGACGGGTCCTGACGAAGTCTTGCGGATTGGCGGCTCAGTTCTCCGGGAAATCGGAGAGCAAAACCCACATGAAGGCGAGGTTCTAGTATGTCTTAGTTATGCCGTCTAGATGTTGGTTTTGGGACTAGGCTAAAGCATGGACCTATCGCTGTTGGGCAGTGCCACGACCCGGCCTAATGGGCCCGAATTGGGAAATTAGATGTCCCTGGTGGGAAGCTAGTAGCGCTGAGGCTTGCGCACGTGTGGCACTCACTCATGAACCTGGTCAATCATTGGGTACCTGTGACTTCGGCAATGCTTTCTCGACCAATGAATGAGGTGATTTTCGTCGGTGGCCAAGGAGCTGTGTCTCTCGCGTGTGTGCTTGCTGGTGTGGGGTCAGATTTACCGCGTCTTGGCATTGGGTTGAGAAAACAACCCCTGATCTCGGCGAGGCCACGAAGCATTGATTTATACAACTTCCCCGCTTCGAGTTGCAGATGGGGTGCGGAAAACAACGGAGAGTGACCCATCTCGGTGCTCATGCAGATGAGATTGCGTTTGTGAGTGCCGCCACGCGAGAAAATAAGCTTTGCTAGCATCAGACAACGTAATGATGACCCGGCTGAAGGAGGTCTCTCTCAGTCACGCAATTTGCTTTTTCAAGATGATTATCAGCTGCACGGAATGCTCCACTAGTGGTCTGAGTCTCCGAATTCCTCATCATTGATCTGACCGGTCTCGCTTCCTCTATTGTCCTCCGTTCTCAATAGAAGCCAAGAAGTTCAGGGTCACGAATGCCAACACATTTCCATGTCCATCGCCATTGTCCAACGCAAGATGTGTCTTATGCTCACCTCCTGTTCATATTCACTCGTTCCTCCTCTATCAACTTCTTGTCAGGAACCGCCAAGTCCCATTGCCCAGTAAAGCTAGCGGTGGCACGCTTTCCCAATCTATGCCGTGAGGCTTTTGGTAAAAGCTGAAGCTGGCTAATTCCACCACGCCACCTTTTCTTTGGCTGCGCCTCTGTTTGACCAATGACCCGCCTCTGTTGGAGCCTCGAACCTGGGATAGACATAAGCTCTTGGCGCCTCCAAAACCTGACACCACCAGATATCTGCAGGAAATATCCCAATCAGCGCCGCGGCACCATCCATTCCAACAACGAAGATCCTAGCCACTTATGGTCTGGTTCTGGAAGCCATGAGGATGGGCATGCTGTTTCTCAGCGAACAATTCGCTGATCCTTCCATGTCCAGATCTTGCGCAATACGGCCACTTTTGGTGCAGATGAAACAGCAGCCTTGGTAGTGTGGCGAAGGAAGCCAGCATTTCTCCCTAGAAATCCTCTTCGCCTGAATTTGACATTTCCTCCGATGGGGCTGAAGAATCCATATCTTGAGACCCATTCGAGCACATCAGGTGACCAGTATCCTTGTATGTCTGGGAAGTGCTGTCAAGTCAACTGCTTGTACGCTTGGGGTGAAAAGTTAGGATCCACATGGCGGTAGTCTTAGCCATCTCAGTACCATTTCTGAGTTCTGACAGCTCTGACAGCTGACAACTCTGACAGCATAACAGTTCTGACAGTTGGATCGTTCTGACATCTGAAAGGTGTCAGGCTCACTTCAGTGCTCGCCGATCACGACTTGACGTCAATATAAGTAGACCTTCCTAGAGCCTCACAGCCTTGCCGAGAAACTGGAGAGCACCTCTGCAGGATGATAGGAGATTCATCCGCTGCCCACGAATGGCATATTCGTAGCCTAGACGACGCTTTCAGCCAGAGGATTGCCTTGCGCAGTTAAGTATGAGTTCACTTCAGCCTGATACGGTCAACAGAGTCCGGGGCACCCCACCACATAAGGACGTGTCCGAAGAGAAGGCCGCCAAGATGATCAAGCGACTCATGGATCGCACAACGCAGAAAATGTACACACTCAGCGTCGAGTGGAAGAACCCTGGCGATTTGATCGGTTGGGATCATCTGTCGCACCTCCCGAAAGTGGCCCTACCAATCCCGGCCGTCCACATCCATCCCTCGCCGCTTTACTCTGGCCCTGATCAGGGGCCACTCAGGAAAAACCCCGAAAACCATCAGAAATAGTTTAGACAGGCGGGCAGTGCTCTAAACAGGCGAGGCAAATTCCCTTCCAAACCTCTTCCTCAGTTCTCGATTTTCCTTGAGTGTAGATGGGCCATTGAACCCCCATCAGGTCGCCTGCCTGTCGTCTCTCAAAGAGGCTCGTTGACCCACTCACTGGTGAGCGCCACGCCACTGCGTTTGAAGAGCTGTGTAATCGGACACCGGCGCTCGACCTCAGCGGCGAAGTGTTTGAATTTGGGATCGTCGTTGCCGCCCTTGGCGTCCGTCTGGACTCGCACTTTCAAAACCACGCTCTCCCAATTCGGGTTGCCTTGCTGGCCTTGGACCAGTACTGCCGTCGGCAGCACCCCCTCGACCGTCACGTTCCACTCCCCGAGTGTGATGTTGTGATCCTTGGCCACCACAAATCCGGTGACTTGATTGCAAGAACTCAGACTGGCCAGGGAGTAGGCGACCGGCGACGGGGCCGAATCTTTCCCGCCCAGGACCGTGTAGGTGTCGGTCGAAATCTTGTACGGCTTGTTCTGCACCGAGACTGTTTGGATCGTGCCAGTCCCTTGACCGTGGATTTGGATGGGGATGGTCTGAAGCCAAGCGGGGGAACCGGAGAATTGACGGAGACGAAAGCTCAGCTGGGGGGAACAGCGGGCCGGGAAGTTGACGCAGTCCCTCGCCAGTGGACCCAGTCGAGTTCGAAACATGTTTAGATCAGTATTCAGGTACCTTATTTGGGCCTGATGAGATCAACTCTGTTGGAAACAAGAGGGAAACAAGGGAAGGTAGATGTTGGTCGGATAACTTAGATGGGCATTCGTGAGCTCTCAGCCCAGAGCAAACTCGGACTAGATTCCGTATGATCATTGCTGGTGGCTGGGATTCGACCAATTTTTATATTTGCGCCGAGACTTGACTTTTTGTTTTTTTCTCATTGCGCCATCCCCTTGGCAAATGAGGATGCTGGAAGGATGGAGGAGGATTATCACGTGATATCAACAACGAAGATGCCAGGACAGTGCCAGGGCAATGACCTGTGAGTGTGTGGTAGCTCTGGGTGAGCAGCAAATATATACAACCCAGGTGGCAAATGTGCTTGCCAATGTGCTCTGTCACAACTGAGTCGTGCTGTTCAGCTGGTGAATAGACCGTTTTTGAGCGCTGTGATTGGCTGTAATATTCACGGTGGCAAGTGTCATAGCCAATCAGAGCCCTCGGTGCATCAATTGAGTGACTGGCCGTGGCACTTGTGAGTTCAGATGTCTCATTGGACCAGCAAGGTATGTCGTTTGGTGTTCCAGGCTTAACCGATGCCAACAGATGAAAAGAGCGTAAGTTTTGAGGGACACCAGTACGAATATACTAGCTAGTTACCATTTCCTACGAGGGGTAGGCGACCACGGTGAATGCCACGGATGTACCCATCGAGAGTATCAGAAACGAGGCTCTGTGGCTGTGCCGCACCAGGCTCACCACTGCTCAGGTGAAAACAGCTCAGGGCCACCACAGCAATGGAAATTGCTGAGGGAAACGTTCGGGAGATGCCATATGTCTGTTGTAACATCAAAGTTGTGTACTTGTCCATTTGAATTTCATCATAGAACTCTGAAATTCGCTTTTCCGGCTCGGGAGCACTGCACTCTGATGCGCCGCACCAAGCGGAATGATGGCAAGACAGAAGGCTCTGGAAGGCTCGCTTGAAAGATAAGTCCTTCCCAGAAGCACGGACTGAAGACACCAGGAAGTTTCATGGCCGTTCGCCTTTGGAAAAAGTCGAAATACCTTTCTTCATCGTCTGTTCCTCTCTATCGAGGAACGGTGGTGTAGAACGGTTTGAGAGACGTGGCCGCTGGGACGAGAATAACGGATGCCGTACCGTTTCCGCCTCCACCCCAGATCCCGTAGCCCTCGCAAACACGACCAGACAAGAAGCATCTTTGGCAGGCCGTCCTTAATCAACATCAGGATCATCAGACTTTGATCTGGTCAAGTTCCGACACCTGGTTGCACTCCCGGGTGGATAGCACTGGTAATCTTTTATGATGGTTGCCTGTCACTTACTGGTCCGACGCCCGACCTAACCTTACGTTTGCCGGTGCGGGAATTCTTCCTGCTGATGTGAAGCTTGTTTGGGTGCATGGACTCCAGCCTGTCATTTACACAAATGGTCAATCGTCGTTGCTGCAACTTTCCCGATGAAGACCGTGGAAACAATAGACGGTCAGCGGGGGAAGAAACAAGGTGGATTCGGAAGGAAGGTTCCGACAGCGGTCTACTAGCCCCGTCGTAAAGCCAACATCTCTATTGGCTCGTTGACCTAGGTCGAAGACGTGTTGGCTGACTTTATGGATAGGATACCCCTCATGAAGTTCAAAGTCGTCGCCGGCTTAACGGACGAACTCGGTTCTCTTAGCGATTGGGCTGCTGGCATTTCCAGGCCGTCCATTGGCTCTACCAGGCTTGGCTCAAGCGGAGTTGGATCTCGGTTCCAATCACAAATAGCTGAAGCCCTGTTTCTCAGCGTGGCAAAAGCTTCACCTGATCCTTATGAACAATGCATGATTCCGAGCTGGTTCAGGGCGCCTTCCAGCTCTGATGATCGTCTCCAGGCTTCTGACATAAATAGGTACTGTTGCCTCCCTCCACATCAATTCCTCCTCAAACATCTTTCTCGTGGTCCAATCTTTGTTCATTTCAACACCACTGGCCAATCTTTGTTCATTTCAACACCACTGGCCAATCTGTGTCCATTTCAATACCACTGAAGGGCGTTTTATCGGCCAGTAGCAGCAGAGAGCGGAATCATGTCTATACCGACCCGCCGTCTTGGCCGAGGAGGCCCTCAAGTTAGTGCTGTCGGTTTTGGTGGCATGAGCCTGGGCGGAGCGTACGGCCAGAAGGACACTGAAGAGGATAAACTTGCTCTTCTGGACCACGCACACGCCATTGGTGAACGGTTCTGGGACACTGCTGACATCTACGCTGAGAGCGAGGACGTCATTGGAAAGTGGTTCAAAAGGTCGGGGAAAAGAGACGACATCTTCATTGCGACCAAGTTTGCTCTTGACTACACCAATATGGTGCAAACTGTGAGATCCGACCCAGAGTATGTCAAGATGGCGTGTGACAGGAGCCTGAACAGGCTGGGGATCGAGACCATCGACTTGTATTACTGTCATCGAGTGGATGGGAAGACACCGATTGAAAAGACGATCGAGGCCATGGTCGAATTAAAGAAGTAGGCCCACGTTCAAGCTCTGATATCGCGTGTTTCACTAACACGGAACGTCTCCAGCCAAGGAAAGATTCGTTATTTGGGCTTATCAGAAGTCTCTGCCTCGACTCTGCGCCGCGCATGCGCTGTGCACCACATTGCAGCCCTCCAAGTGGAATACAGTCCATTTTGCCTCGACATCGAATCGCCGACGACAGACCTTTTGCGCACCTGCCGCGAGCTCGGCGTCGCCGTGGTCGCGTACAGTCCGGTCGGCCGAGGCTTCTTGACGGGTCAGATTAAGAGTGTCTTTGACCTTCCAGAAAACGATTTTAGACGTGTGACGCCCAAGTATGCGCCAGAAAACTTCCCCAAGATCATGGCTCTCACCGCACAGTTCGAAAAGATTGCAAAGGAACGGGGGAAGACGTCAGCGCAGATTTGCATTGCCTGGTTGCTGGCGCAGGGCGACGACATTATCCCCATTCCTGGCACGAGGACGATCAAATACCTCGATGACAACACGAATGCGGCCAAGATAGAGCTGACGGCTGAAGAAGTCAAGGAGCTCAGGGAGGCCGCGGAGAATGCAGAGATCCATGGTGACCGCTATCCTACCGCGTAAGTTCTGCCTTTGACCCGAATGTGGGCTGTTGCTGATGACGGTCAGGATGATGGGACCAATCAATGGGGAAACGCCCCCGTTGTGAAAGGCCGCCCATGAGGGTTCAGGAAGCACAATTGTGGGGTTGACTACCGAAGAATGTGCTTAGATTAGTCTCCAAAGTCGTTAAATTTCAACACGGTCGAGATCGGCAATTCGTAGTATCGAATCAATTAGGATCATACCCTTTCCGAGCTTGGCTAGTTTCCGGAGCGTCTGACCCTATATTATGACTGTGCAGATCATGCTGAAGGAAAGATGGCGAAGAACGCCGCCCTGACACGCCGTGAGTATGCAGAATTGCTCAATGACATGCGGGCATACCTGACATTGCTGCTGCTTGGCCGGCTGTACTGAAGCAATGCTATTCCTGGATAAACGGTTATGGAGACATTTTGAAGCATTACGGGGCAGGATCGGCCAAGGCTCTCTCGTCGCTATCTTGGAACAAAGGCCAGCTAGAGAATGACATGACATAAGGAGAAGGGAAGAGCTGGATTCTGCTGGGCCCCACCAAAAGGACGTCAGACCAGGTGACGCAGCCTCGAGGATTAGGATAAGAATGTCATCGGCAGGTGATTCGGTAAGGGTCTGAAATCAAGCCTCGCCCGCACCGAGGGAGACGGGTGGGTGACCGGGAGAGCACGATCTTCCGGATTCCGAGAGCGCCTCTAAGACTGCCTTGAAAGCTGAAGTAACGAGTCATGGTCATCCTTACTATGCAGTGGCAGGCGGGGTAACTGTCCTGCGCAGACATCTCAGCACCCCACTACATGGCTTCCCAAATGGCAGGTCTATGACCTGATGGAGATGATGAAGCACAATGAGTCGGTTGATTGATTCTGTCTAAGATGCTGCCTATGGTGGTGCAGGAGTGCGGAGGAAGGCGGGGTGGCAATGCTCACAACTCTTTAGGGAAGGAGTGTGATTATGTCACGTGACCTCAAGTCCGCGCAACGCTCATAACAGCCCAAATTTCCAGCTCGCTTTGTTCCCAGACCATCTTTCCAGTGTTAGGATCATGCTCGATGTCCTCCCATCCCGTCCAGGGCGGCGACGCCGCTCATCAACGTGACCTCCACCTTCCTCCGTCGTGGTCACCACAGCCGTACCCTCTCCCACAGCAACAACCATGCCCGCCACCAGGCTACGGTGGAGGATATCCTCAGCCAGGCAACTACGGGCCCCGTTCCAGTTACAATAGTCCTCCTCCGCAGTGGGAACCATACCGCTACAACAATCCCTCGTCTCCACCTGTCGGTGGATTCGGTTATGTTGGACCATGGTCGCAGCCAGTCCCATACGATCCGTTCCGCTCCACATATGGAGGCCTTCCTTTACCTCCGCAGGCCGGTCAACAGTTCGGGCACGGTGCTCCAAATCAATTCCAATACTCCAACTGTACCGGAAGACGGAAGGCATTGTTGATCGGCATAAATTACCTGGGGCAACAAGGACAGTTGCGAGGGTGCATTAATGATGTCAAAATCATGTCCACCTTCCTCCACCAGACTTATGGCTACGCTCGAGAAGATATGGTCATTCTGACAGATGATCAGCAAAACGAGATGTCACAACCGAACAAGAGAAATATTCTTCGGGCGATGCATTGGCTTGTGCATGATGCCCGACCAAACGACTCACTGTTCTTCCACTACAGTGGACATGGCGGTCAGACTCCGGACCTGGACGGCGACGAGGAAGATGGCTATGATCAAGTCATATACCCATCTGACTTCAGAATAGCAGGTCACATTGTCGACGATGATATGCACCGGATTATGGTCCAACCTCTCATGCCCGGTGTCCGGCTGACTGCCATTTTCGATTCTTGCCACTCAGGAAGCGCCCTGGACCTCCCATATACATACTCGACCCAAGGTGAGCTCAAAGAGCCAACCCTTGCAAAATCAGCAGGCCAAGGATTGCTCTCGATCGTATCCTCTTATGCTCGAGGCGATATTGGTGCCATACAGGATACCGCAATGGGTCTGCTGAAGAAGGCTGCTACTGGAAATGCCCACTTTGAGAGAGTTCGACAGATGAAGGCCAGCCCAGCAGATGTGATCATGTGGTCAGGCAGCAAGGACGAGCAAACCAGTCAAGACACATTCGTCAATGGCGAGGCGACGGGGGCCATGAGCTGGGCCTTTACAACTGCCCTGAAGAAGAACCCTCGCCAGAGCTATGTCCAGCTCCTGAACAGTATCCGAGATGAGCTTGCCACCAAATATACACAGAGACCTCAGTTAAGCTGCAGTCACCCGTTGGGTAAGAAAGGTTTCCCGATTTCACGCCAAACCTACTGACCATTTCACAGATGTAAATTTGTTGTATATAATGTGAACAGGCATGTGCGGAAACCAGAGAATGGGACCACTTTCAGTGTCACTAGCTGGTTCGAAGCGCAACCGGACGCTGTACTTTTTTACCCGAAACCTGTCCCCCAGAAGACATTCTGGATGGGCTATGCTTGGTGGTAAGAACAGCTTCTCATTTCCGTGCATTGACCTTCTCACGCCTCTCCAGGCTCCATCGTAAGCAGCACGACTGCAAGTCCCGAGAACAAGCAGCGCAACGACCGAGTGGATGCCCCGCTCTGAGTTCCTCGACGGTGCTCCGGCTATTTCGAAACCCGCGGCTTCGGGTAGTATAAGTGCAAATGCGCTGGTCTATCGTCATCCTCAACGACATTCGACCGCGGGTTTCTACTAAATCCACAAAACAAGTTCTCGTCTCCAGTGCTCACCACTACCAGATCATTCCTACGCGGGCGATGCTCGCTGGATCCTGTTACCTCACCGCCCCGCGAGGACACTGTATCCACTCACAGCTCGGGAACCTACAGAACAAGTCAGACTTATCGACTCCAGAAACATCTGAGGAAACGCAGCCCTGTATGTCCGCATCATACATCCTCGCTCAACCAAACATTGGAATTGTGGAACATTGCTGACCTGGACTTGGCAGGATGACAAAGGCGATGTTGAAATGCTCGCGAGCGCAAAATATGGTGTTACCTTTTGCTACGAGTAATGACAAAATGGACGCCATTCCGAAGCCGTTAGGGATGTGCGGCCGACCGGTGGAGAGGTTGCGTCGTTGAATGTGATGGTGGATTCAGGCTTTGTGCGACGACGTCGATATTCTGTAACTATCTGCGGCAAGGCGGAACAGAGGACAGCATGGGGACCTTTATGAACACCTTGCCATGAGCTTTGTCTTGGGGTCAATTATCCATCACATTTCGACCAATGTAATATAGGAAATTCTAGAGGATGCAATGAATGAAGCTTGACGTCAACTGCACTTGAATCTAATAGCTTCAGTTTTCCAAGATCTTCAGTCGTTGCACTCGCGTACATTTCCAGCTCTTGCTTCATGTGCGTGGATTCGAAATTGTCAAGGCAAGGATCAGTGTTATGGATACTTGAAATCTGCCCCCAACTCACCTCCAACCACCCCTTCTTGCGGTCGCGCGAGCACTTACCCTTGACCCACCCCCCTTACTCACTCTCCAGTTACGGTGTGCTTTTCCCCGTGGCACCATGTCCCAACCTGGATCTAAAATTGGCCACCAGCGTGACGGCCTCAATTTCGGTCATCATCCATTCCAACCCACCAGTTGAATCGCCCCTGATCCCAATCCATGGCCCTTATGTGCCAAAATGCCCTCTTCCCTTCGGCTGCCAGCTGAAGAGCCTCAAGGATGCCGCCGCCGCTTTCCTCATATCACCGGGCGTCTCCTGGCAGTCGGTCCTGCCCTCTGGCGCTCTCTGAAGGTCTCTCACGTTTCCGCTATTCCGCCTCTCCCTCGCCTTTCCCAGGATGGGCAGACAACCTCTCCGTGCTGACCAGCTACTGGCCCGGGCCGAAGCCAACGGCTACAAGAGGAGGGCATAGAGCAAGACCAGATCCCTGGGAAGGAGAACCACGTCGCGAAGATGAAGAAGGATCAAGACGCAACACTCAACCACTATGTGTTCTACGGTAGGGTGAGGCTTCTCTGTTTAACTATCTGGCCAACTGCATACAAGACTTTACCCTTGCTTCTTTGAATCTAGGTCTACTTGCGTGGCCGGCCTACGGCACGTGCAAAGATAGATGACGTAGTATGAGGTGCTCAAGCCTGCCCGACCCGGTCCACTTCGCGCTCGGAATTGTAGATGTGTCGCAGCACAGTTACGTCAAGGTCGGCCAAGGAGGTCACCAGAGCGGTCGGCGTCCTCATTGCCAGAGCATGCCCAAAGGCAGGAAGCAACACATGAATTATGGGCAAATCCTAGGCAGAAAAGGCCTCTGTTCATCTCCAGTAAGATGTTGTCTTGCTTCGATGACATCAGGACAGTTTGATCGCCTCATTGAGGGGGCAATTTAGGGCTCACCAATTACAGTGGAGTTGAGAGCCTACCCACCCTTTTGCTACTCGACTATATTAAACGTGCGGTGCAACTCTAGCGAGGCTGCATAGTGTGAAGTACTCGACTACACTAAAAGTGCAGTGCTGGTCGTTCCTACCGATCTACACCTATATTTGCTAGGTTCCAAAGCTATGTGTGCGCTAATTGTTGAGAGGAATAGCCCGTCTGGTGACATGAGGCAAGAGGCAGTGGCCTAAGTGCTGGTGCTGACTAAGCAGAGGTGTGAGTGGATCCCTCAACACCTGAGGGCTTAGACTTGCCTAAATAGGAGCCTAAACCCAAGCCTGGAATCCAGCCTAGCCCCTTCCATTTCGCCGTCTACTCCAATTGTTCAACGTAGGCTGTCAGGACAATAACCTGCACAGATAGATGAACGCCTCGACAAAGGGATAGTCAGGCTTCAGGCAGGATCTCACATCTGTTCATACGCTCATCGGAGGAAACTAATAATCAGATAATCAGCCGAATAGGGAAGTGTGGCCCTGTCTGATTGTTCATTGCTTGCCAGCAGCTGATTGTCCGACAGTGATTTTCCCCTCTCCCCCACATGATAACACTGCTCCTAACTGTAGCGGGAGTCGATACGCTGTTGACACCGTTCAGTGATGGTAGATTGAGGCAGATGAGACAATAATTGGCCAGACAAAGACGACCTAAGACTCAGAACCGTTTTCAAATGGCGGGCATGAAGCACTCGACCACCCTAAAAATGCAGTGCAGAAATCGGGCTTTGGTCCTATGCAGCCTATCAAGCAGGACCCACTGATCCGCCCCACTGTTCTGGAACTCTCAATATCAGTGACCCGGATCTGATGACCCGATGATCCGTGGATCCGCGATCCTCCTGTTGGCAACGCTGCCCCGATAACCACCCGACTGACATGGGAAATCTTGGCACACCGGCGCCCATACAAATTTCTATGTATTTGGACGCACCGCCGTTGCAAATGGCAGATTATAGATATGAAGCTGGAGATTTGGCTTAAGACCGCTTGTATGCAAAAATCGCGGTGTTGATGGCCCTTTGACCCATACGCCTGCGCCGCCACCTGTGCACCGCCTGCCCTGCCGCCTATTGGCGCCAAAGCCTCCTGCTTGTCTGCGAGTCTTCCATCAAGCCAATATCGATCGTCTCTTGCTTTCTCGGCGTTCCCTGGCGCTATCGCTTCTAACGGCCTAACTCTAATAGTACAGTAGACAGTAGAGGGGTAGGTGAGCAGGCTTGCCTTGCTGGCTGTGTCGAACCTGGTGCAAGTTTGTCTGAGAGGACTTTATAGAAGTTTTCGGAGTGTATATCACCGCCTACTATTCCGTAACCTAGTCTGTATTGAGTGGTTCTGGCCGTCTGGCACAAGCTGACAAGCCTTGATGATGCAGGTATCATAAGTGGCAAGGCAACATGAATGCACGTGACAAGCGTTGTGGATTGGTGGCCTGGATGATGATTTTAGCAACTGCCACTAACTTGCCCATGTTGTGGACATCGAAGACCACTGTTACATCAACTATCTCATTCAGAGACAAAATGCAACATCTTTGCGCCTGAAATCGATGAACATCTCTGGCGGTGATGTTTGGCACAAATGGGGCGTTGTGGCACTTACGGGGTGTGAACGGGGTTGCCCGGAGTCATCCTGCGGGACTAGTTATTATGCCTTCTTGTAAACCTCGCTGCTTGGTCGTAGATAGTTGCATAACTTCACACGAAAACCAACCCACTATAATAGTCGATGATGAGAGTAAATATGAGATACCAAATTGAAATAATCTTTACAGTACACCGCCTTTTAATTTTTGACCTCTATCGCCGCCCAGGGTTCCTGCTTGATGAAGCCGCCAAGGCGTGGCTTCGAAGCCAGGCGGAGCCATGTTTGCTCTGTTTGCACAATTTGACCAATCATGTTCTCTGAATATACATTACGTGACCGCGATGGCCAAACAATTTGACCAATCACGTTCTCTGAATATACATTACGTGACCGCGATGGCCAAACAATTTGACCAATCATGTTCTCTAAATAAACGTCACGTGATGCACGATTGCCGAAACAATTTGACCAATCACGTTCTCTAAAGTATGTCACGTGTTTAGCCATGCCTTCCTTTTTAGGGTCACCCGGCTCATGAGCCTACACAGTGGCTATCATCACGACCTCTTGAGATGGCAAATCTTACAGCCAATCAGAGCCCTTGATTCACGGCAGAATTCCTTTGTTTTGCTGGACCTGCCAGCAGTAACCGGGTTTGACCGATGCTGACATACTATTTTTCGACATTTATGGAAACTTTGCCGAGGCTTGGCATACCATATTACTATTAGGAAAAGCGTCACGAAGCCGGCTTCGTGAGCGTCATGACGCCGGAGTGCTGATGGGCTGGCTTCAAAGCCGGCTTCGGTGTCATCAAGCAGGATCACTGTCGCCCCCCCTCGTTGTCGCTCTTCTCGGCGGCCACAGTATGAAGTTTCGTGTCCGCTAAGGGGACAGCTATATTTATAGACAGGGTGAAGGGATCGCAGAGGAGTATAGAGGTGCGATTGTAGTTCCAAACTAACCTCTAGAGCACTAGAAGAGGATATTCAGGGAGGGGCCCGATAAACGCCGCCCCAGCACTGCTTCTTGGCTCCAGCCTGGTGATCCTAACACACAGGGTCAGCTGGGTTTGGTCCGCTATATCGTCGGGCCCAGCCCTGAGAGGGCGGGCTGCTCAAGGCTCAATCCTGCCCAGTCTCCATCTAGCAGTCCAGCGATTTGCAACTTGCGATTTTGCTGCGATCTCAAATTCTGCTCTCGTTAGCATAGAACTAGGGGTCTCTGCTTCTCCATACCTGTTCGACTGTACCTTTGACGATATACCTGGTGACAAGTACCTCTTGTGCCTGTCCAATGCGCAGGGTGCGTGCAATTGCCTGAGTCTCGACACTGGGATTCCACTGAGGTTCAACCACGAAGACGCGATTCGCAAAAGAGAGATTTAACCTATCGGCTCCAGTCAGTCTGGAAATTTTCGTAGAACGAGGTGCATGGGTCCGAATTAGGTGGCCCGTCGAAGAAAGAATCTGGTTGGACGTACCCAAGGGCTCCCACTCCCGTGGTCATAATCAGTATCGGGAAGCGCTGGTTGCGGCCAAAATCATCCAGGATTCTTTGCCGGTCCTGAAATGAGGTATCGCCATCTATCCGCTTGAATGGAATAGACTCCAGCTTCAGGTGTCTTTCAACCAAATCCAGAGTTTTCGTCCAGCAGGAGAAAATGATACTAAGATCAGTCAGCCCCTTTGGCACGACCACGCAGCAGCAGGAAGAACTTGCCTTTTGCTGGCCCACAAGTTCTCGCGCAGGTCAGTCATCATCGCGGCCATTTTCGAGGAATATCCCTCAGCGCGGAAATAATTCTCCCGATTGAGATGACCAAAAGACGTTTCGGAAACCATCTGGCGGTCCCGTTGAGCCAAACTAATCTCGCATATCGGACATTGTTGAGTTCTTTCGCTGACACATTCCGAACATAGCACATGAGCACAGGTTCCTTTGAATGGACGATATTGACGATATGAGTCCAGATTTGATAGACACAAAAAGCAAAACTCCTCACCATGGCTAATGGAAAAGCGAGCATCCTCTCTCATGTCACGGAGACTCTGTGTCATGGCCCAGTGAGATTTTTGTTGAAATGTACCGAGGTTGCACAATATGCGTAGTTGTAGCAGGACCTGAAACATTCCGAAACGGCTTCTGCTATCTGTCACCTGCCGGAGCCTTCGATTCATGGCCTGCATTGTTTCCTCATATTGCGAGCATTCTTCTTGCGTGAACTCGATCTCCCGAATTCTTTCCTGGTGTCCAGGAAGGTCCAGGAGCTCCTTGGTACGTCGAAGACAGACGGAGTCCATCAGCAGCGTGAGGCGTTTCTGGCTTTCGGCCGGGTTCTGAGATCCTTGGTCAAAAGGAGCTGAAATGTATTTCCGGAAGACGCCCATGCTGTCAAATGGTTTCGCCCGAATGAAGGAAAACAAAGCACCAATGTCGTCCAGGCGATTCTGGATCGGAGTACCCGTTAGACACCAACGAAAGTTCGCATCGAGATCGGCAACGCATTTGTGCACCTTCGTTGACTGTCGGCGGATGATATGAGCTTTGTGTGTCAGCCTATGGCACGTTCGATTCCGAGATCTGCTTGACATACCTTCATCGAGGACGACTCTGAACCAAGCAAAGGAGGGTAAAGAATTTCTCTTTTTCAGATGATCGGCTACCAGAATGTTGTAAGTAGTCAACACGATGTCTGCTCCTTGAATCTCATCGACTAGATTGTCACGCTTGCTGCCATGGTAGGTGACCACCTTGAGTTTGACGTTGAGGTTCCTAAAAGAGTGCTTTTCAGTCCTGTTCATCCCCAAAATTACACAGTCTCATGCTGACCTTTCGATCTCGAAATTCCAGTGATCGAGGACTATACACAATATCAGCATCATATCGCCGTTGACCGGCCAGGTGCAGGTCTTACGAAAGGCGGGAACCACAATAAGTGTGGCTCTTGACAGAGGCTTTGATGAAGATATGCCTGTGGTAAGATAGACCGTGCTATCTCTAGACCAGTTGTCAGCATCCTCTAATGTCCTTGTTATCAGAGCCAGCATGGAAAATGTTTTGCCCATGCCCATCTCGTCTGCAAGTATGCCGCCACCAATCTCGTCTTCGAAGGTTTTGGCCCGCAGTCCCGTGATTTCATGCAAATACCTAATATTTGCCGGGACTGTCAGCTCAACCTATTGCCGGAGAACGGTGGACGGGCCGGCTCACCAAGTCTGACCCTCGATCTGAATTTGTTTCCAAAGTTTGAATTGATCGGACGCGGTGCCATTCTCCCGTTGTGTCATAAAATCTAGAGCTTCTTCTTGATGTCTGGGCGCTTCCGGTCAGCATAGCAATCCACACAAACATACAACACACTTGTTGTGAGCCGGTGTTACACGCTAAGAATGGACTGTGCAGCTGGCACAAGTCTTCAGGGTTGGTACCAGACTCATTGGCACACGTCAGGCGCAGAAGGCCTGCCGGTGGTCCAGCATCAATGCCGCTGCTAGCCAGTTAATGAAAAACTGTGACGTACGGTAATAGTTTTCTGCTTAGACGAGCGTCGCCCTGTAAGCGCGTCAAGTGAGTTGCACGCTGGAGAGAAGCATAGACATCGGAGACGGCGGACTGAAAGGCTTCGTTTTCGAGACGGCCAGATCTTTCCTCAGTTGTATCCGTGACATGGAAAGAGGGAGCTGAGATAGACGCTCCTGGAAACCTCAGCACGTGGGGGTTATCGTACGTAGTTTGCGGTCGGCACCAATCTGGCCGCTGCAACCAGACTTTGTGTTTTGAGAGGTGGTGTCCTGTACGATCGCGCTCCTCCGTCGGTCCATACACATTGATGTTGACATTTGTGGTTGCATCAGCCGCTTTCTCGGCAGCCCCAATGGCCTCTTCTAAGGTCGAAGCATGCACGAGCACATCAAAATAAAGTGGTTGATCACCCAGCAATATTTCCAAAGCCTTCGACAGATGCGTGTTGAGCATAGCAAGGATGGTTCCATCTGGGAAGGTAAGCATGACGTCCTTGTCGTTTTTCCGAAGGCCAAAAAGATAATGGGCCGCAGTCTGGGGCATGCTTTCAGAGTTGAGCTTCGACATCACCGTCGACATGCTGCCAACAAGTTTTACACGAGCTCGATAGATCTGAAATACGGTCAGCCGTGGATCTTTCATCTTTGACGGTCCAAGCCTTTGAGGAGGGCAACTCACCATGCCATAGCACAACTCAGCTGACTGCGTGTTTCTCCCCCCACTCACCGGAGCCGCGACAGCAGGCAATTCAAAAGATGGCAGCATAAGGGAAGGTTCAATGTCTTCCACATGGCCGGCTGCTGCATTATCAAAGTCGGGCGGATCAAAGTCGAGCAGACCAAAGTCGAAGCCATCGATCTCAAAAGTGTTCAGATCGGAGAAATCCTGCCAGACGTCCCCTTGAGACTGATCAGGCAATATCAGTGGGTCGCTGTCATAGACATCAGCATGCGAAATGCGAGATTGACACCCACCTACTTGAAGAAGTTCGCCGCGTGATACTCTTGGCGAGACAGGGCCTCTTTGTCGCCCAAGGAGCTGTCCTCGGAATTGAGCAATCGCTTGAGTGACATCATGATTTAGGTCGGCCTGAGAAGCCTCACGTCTTGGCGGAGAGAATGGTAATTAGAGTGTTCTGGCGTGTTATCTTTGACCACGAACCGCCTCGCAGCAGGACTCTTGCAAAGCATCGATTGAGAATGCGTCATTCAGTTGGCCTTATACACCTGGGAGGCGAAATCGAGCCGGGAGTGATACGGCTGAATATATGAGGCTGTGCGTGATGGGTGCAGTCTGTTGGCCCCGCTATTGGTCGTCCCGTTGGATCGGAGTACGCCTCCCAGTCAGCCTCAAAGCACAGCCTGATGGGATTACCTCTTTCCCGCCTGCGCCCCAACACCTTTGTTCGCACTTGATGTTCGGCATACCATGCTCACAAGGCAGTTGACACGCTATCCTCACGAAAGGGCAACGAAGTGAATTGAACCACCATGACCACGGTCGAAGACAGCTTTCGGAACACTTTAGAAGAGTTCAAGAAATCTCTGACGAAGAAAGAGCGGGACAGTTTCAAATCTACCACACTGGAAGAGGTGCACAATGTCATTCTTGAGATACAAAAGCAGCAAGAGACCACAAAGAATATGATGAATTTCACTCGGCTGAAATCATTCTTGGAGGCCATGGGGCAATTTGGCGAGGTGATTGAGGTCTTCTTGAACACTACAGAGTTTGTTGCCTTTGTCTGGGGTCCGATGAAATTCATTTTGCAGGTGTGCTCCGAACCTGTCATCCCCCGCTGAGCAAATCACAAGCATGGTAGCCTCTAAGCCGACTGACTGGCTCTAGGTTGCCAGTACATGGGCCTCGTCTTTTGACACACTTTTGGACGCGTACAAAGACATTGGAGAGCTGATACCGCTATTATCGCAGTACAAGACTGTGTTTGAGCAAGAACCAGAAATGAGGAGGGCCCTTCAATTGATCTATCAAGACATACTTGAATTCCACCAGCGTGCTCTCCAATTTTTCTCACGGAAAAGTGCGCACCCATCTTCCCGTTTGGAACCTTCTCAACTGACAAAGAGTGCTTCAGTCTGGAGACAGGTCTTCAGGGCCTTGTGGAAGGATTTTGACACCCGTTTCAAGGGCATATTGGATAATCTGCGCCGCCACAAACATGGAATCGAATCTCTAGCGAGTCTGCTTCATTTCAAACGCTATGCGGGCGATACGGTCAAAGTCCTTGATGAGCTTCAACGTTTGGAGCAAGCTCAAATGACAGCCAATAACTACCTCGGGAATATTCTGCTCGACCGGGAGCGTGAAAGGTACTTCACAGTTCAACAATGGATTTTAGGGGAACAATGTATTGCAGGGGGAACCAATTCTTTGGATCATGAAGCTGCATGTGAGGTACGCAAAGAGCACCAAGGTACAGGCACCTGGATCTTGAAACACAACAAAATTTTGCACTGGAAAGATACCGACTTTCCGAAGTATCCCATTCTTTGGTTGAATGGCATACCGGGCGCAGGTGAGAGTCTTAGAATGATGCAATGAGTGTACTTCTCACAGGCTCCAGGAAAAACCATTCTTGCTTCCGTCATCATTGAAGCCTGTCTCAGGACCCCCCAATCAGTTACCAGTTACTTTTACTGCAGACATGGCGACTCAGCAGCCAACACATGTGTTTCGATCCTTAGAGGGTTGCTATCACAATTAGTGAGCCAGAATCGGGACCTAATGCCCTACTTCCACGATTTCTTCATCCGCAGCGATGAGCCGGTGCTGTTGTCTGAGCATGTGATGAAGCAACTCATTGAGCTGATTTGCCAGACGAACATCAAGAAATACATCGTCGTTGATGGATTGGATGAATGTGAATCAAAACAGCGAAAGTCCATTTTATCGTTCTTCAGGTTATTAGCGAAGAACTTGGACTCGAAGGATCCGGGAAGCCTTCGGATTTTGATTGTCAGTCAAGATGAGAGCGACATCCGGAAAGATTTGTGCCATGCCGATGTCCTCAGATTGGAGGAGGACGGCGCTGCAGACGTCGCAAAAGACATCGAATCTTTCGCCACTACATGGTCCGGAAAGATCTGTTCCAAATTTAATCTCACGCCCGAGCAGACGGATTACATCAAGAATACAACATGTCGCAAAGCGCGGGGTAAGTTCTGTTTATATGGAGTGATGAGTGATATTAACATTACAGGCATGTTCCTCTATGCGAAATTGGTTCTGGAACATTTTCATGCGCAATCCACACTCAAAGAACTTCGATCCGAGATCGCGGCGGATCACTTCCCTGACGGCCTGGAAGAAGCGTAAGTCCTAGAATCTCTAATCACGTTACGCCGTCCTGGTGTTTCCTGCATTTGCACCTCATCATGCGCGTCTTCAAATATTCTGACAAGTCATTCTCGAACCGTTATTAGTTACCAAAGAATCATGGATCGGATTCGGAGAAAGTCCAATGATTCTGAGTGGAAGAAAGCTCAAGAACTGCTGGGCTGGCTAGTCTGCGCTCCACGCCCGCTGAAATGGTCTGAAATGCAAGCTGCTGTTTCCATTAATGTGGAGGATGAAACAGTTGACTTCGAAGACCGGAAACTTAGGTGGCACATCCATGATATTTGTGGAGCTCTTGTTCAAAACAAAGGAGACCGTGTAAGCTTGGTCCATCATACCGCTCGAGGGTGAGGAGTTCTACATTTGGCGTCAGGCCTGTCTTGCTAACTCTGAGCCGATTCATTCAAACTTCTGACTATGTGCGAACTGAACTTGTCGAATGCAGCATAGCTGCACTTTGTCTTCAGTACCTCACTTTCGAGTGTGTCAAGAAAGATTTTGATCAAGACGAACGGAGAAAGCATGTCATGAAAGGGTATTATGCTTTTCTAGACTACGCGGTCGCAAAGTGGTCACATCATTTCTGTGCTGTCATTAACTCTGCGGAAGCGCTGCTCGAAGCCAACAAGGACACCGAAAAGGCAAAGCACGAGATTACCGAGGCTCTTTACAACTTCACACTGAGATACAACGACGACCTGAACTCGAGCGAAAATGAGGCGACGGCTGACGGCATTCCGCCGGGATTTCCAGACAGCGCCCGGAGAATGTTCGAGGAGTTCGGTTACGGCATTGAACTGGTGATTTCAGTCTGGTTACATGTCGAAATGCACCAACGCAAAGCACCGAACGATGTCAGCTTGAAGAACCTTGAAACAGCACTAGAACTTATCCGAGCGTCCATTGAGGAACAGACGTCAAATGCAAGGTTATCGATTCGGGATCAGTCAGATCTGGACTCCTTCTACGGAGAAAAGCGATACAAATGCTCCAAGTTGACGTGTTTCTATTTTAACGAAGGCCTTGCAGATGCAAAAGCTCGTGACATGCACGTTGACCGACATAATCGTCCCTTCCGGTGCGACGTTGCGGAATGCCCTTCTGTCGACATCGGCTTTACGTCAACGAAACAGCTCGACGACCACAAGCGGCAATACCATCTCGGAATTGAAGATCAAGCCAAGTCATTCCCTGAGCCACCTTCAACACCTAAAAATTCCAAATGGATTTGTCCTAAATGCAACAAGAGCTTCACACGCAATCTTGCCCTGCAATCCCACCTGCTTGCACACAACGGCGAACGACCGTTCGAATGCTCGCATTGTGGCAAGGCTTTCACACGCCAGAATGACTGTACGAGACACGAAAGAATTCATAGAAGATGATAAACACGATGCTTACGAAGAGCAAACCACAACAGGCTGGCCACCCAAGCAGGGCTGCAAAGGAAGCGTTTCAGGAAAAGAGCAGGATGTCAAACTCGTTCATATACTCGTCTCCCACGCCTCAGAAGATTCAAGGAGGCAAGGCTGAACTCTTGTATTGTGAGGTTTCCTGTCTGCTAAGGCAATAGCTATGTTATAGGGAGGTGACGGGATCGTGGGGAAGGAGTCTGTAGGTGCGATTGTAATTTCAAACTAATTCAGAAGAGGATATCAGGCGGTCGCCATATATACGCGCACTAGAGCCGCTTCTTGGCTTCTGCCTCGTGATCCTTACATGTATGCCGTTCGCCAGGTTGTTGGCTAAATAGAGAAGTCTGACCCGATCTGATTGTTCACTGCTTGCCTCTAGCTAACTGTCTGACAAGATTGCTTCAACAATGGCTGAACTGAATTGCAGCATTTTAGTTGGAATAGCTCAAAGACCTGACCAGTCTATATAGAGGACTAGACAGCCCAAGTAGAGAGGGCGAGGAGGTTGAACAGTGAGTGAAACCCTTAAGCTCTGTGCAGCGTCACCGGGCGGATGTAGTTTAGCTTGTGGGTTTGTTTCCCTCGACCACGCTAAAAGTGCAGTGCAAAATGAGATGGTTATCTCCCAACGATTAGCGTGCACCTGGCTTGGAACCTAGCTTATATAGGTGTAGCTCATTCATATTACAGTAGCGTCTCAAAGAGTAGGGCGCAAGCCCATAGGGGTCTGGCGGTAGCCAGACCCCTATGGGTCAGAGCCATACCAATTCTGTGATGGTATGGGATTAGTGGCGGGCGGCGCAAAAGCCAGTCTGAGGACCTGAGGCTAGAGACGGTGGAGAGACTAAAAACTAGAGCCTCAGCGCCAAGCACCCATCACGTGCTATTGAGATCACGTGCTTGCTGTGACACTATCAGGCTGAGCAGCTTCACTGGCGGATGTAGCTTAGCTTGTGAATTCCTCTCCCTCGACCACGCTAAAAGTGCAGTGCAGACGTAAACCGACGCGGTTTACCTACAGTACCAATCAATCAATCAATCATTCCATGATCTCCATCACTTGGAACCCCTATATTAGCCCTCCTGGTAGCTCCTACCTACCTATCATCCATCCACTCCCACAGCTATATCTGATGGAAACCCTTTCTGGCACCCATATTAGGTGTTTGGAACTAGGGCGGCGTCTTGACATTGAGGGAAGAAACGCCGCCGAAAGCGGCGGCACCACCCGCCAAATTCGGGGACAGATTTCTCTGCAACCTGCGTTTAGCTGCAATCTGGCGAGGAGGAGAACGTGAAGGTTCGACAACTTACGGCAGACTTATATCGTCGGCACCATTCTCACCTATCCAAGCGTGTTTCCTGCTTTCACTTGGATGAGAACGTGAAAGAGACAGTCCAGTCTTTCTGTCCGTATGTCAGCATGAGCCCCAATGGACCACCTGCCAACCTTCGGGCGTGCCGAGCCCATTCGTGTCCCTTGTCTTTGCACCGAGATATGTGACGGATGCGACATTGCACAGTAGCCAGCACAAAAGGGTTGGACGCTGCGAGAACTCGCGAAAGATGCGCTCCAGGGCCGGGCGCCGGGGGATGCAGCAGCTTTCCTGCAGTCCTGGGCCTACTTCGGCCTTCTGTCCCAAGTTTTCCGACCCGTTGGGGGCCGCGTTCAACCTGTTCGATTTCGTCGAAAGAGACGAGGATGGGTCGCAATGGGTCACGACCAAGAAGCTGGGAGCGTACCTTGTCGAATGGCATGCGTGGGAAGCAAAGGGGTCGGCCGAGCAACGGAAGCAGAGGTTCGGCGAAATCATGATCTGCCTGCAGCTGTTGCTGTCCACCGTCACTCGCTTGTGTCGTGTTGACTGGGCTCAGCATCGCAGTGTGCTCGAGCAGTAGCTTCTGCCACCCCATGTCGGCCTCTCCATCCTCATCTCGGCGGCACTGTTACCTGGGCTGAATATCAAGCGACTGGCCACAGATTCAACCTCGATTGGGGGGCTAGCCCCATACTGAAACGGGGCTTGCGAGATGCTGGATGGTGCCCTCGAGCAGTTGAAACCACGGTCAAAGGGCAGCAGATCCAACTTCTTTACAGTGCAAGCACTCTCGGGACGCCGCCTGTGCCACAAGATCATCGACGCTGCAGCGAGAAAGTCTGCCAATGGGAGCAGATCGATCCCCAAACCTATCGCCCTCAGCATCGACTCGACTGTGATCAAAAGTGAGTCTTATGGAGGATGAATACTTCTCGATTCTCAGGGCAAAAGACACTCCTTTGCTCCGCTTGACCAAGACTGATCGTGTAGGACGGCTGGCGTTATCCAGCAATGCCGAGATCGCCGAGTATGTGGCCATATCTCATGGGTGTAGGTCAAACCCAAAGCACACATTCTCCTGTGGCTACTAAGTTGACATGCAGGGGGCGACGGCCTGGGGAATGAGAATGAAAACACTCTCCCAAGGTGTCAAGCAGCTTTTCTGCGGGACCTGGTCAACCGACTTCAAGGAGGCTCCGAAGGAGCCCATCCACGTCACTGGTGGTTGGACACCATTTGCGTTCCTGTCGGCCCTCAGAACAAGGAACGTCGAAAGGAGGCCATCCGGAACATGCGGCGGACTTATCAAGAAGCCTCGAAAGTCCTTGCTCTGGACAGTTCACTCATGGTGGTCTCCAAGAATGCCCCGGTCATCGAGCTCTATATCCGGCTCAACCTGTCCAGCTGGATGCGCCAGCTCGGGACGTTCCAGGAAGCCTTTCTCGCCGCAGACGTCCACATCCAGTTCTCCGACGGCACCCAGACGATGCGCCACATCGCCGAGTCCCTCCAGGAAGAACTGTCCGACAGCCAGCAGGCCCTCTTCACCCGCTACGGCCAGCTGACCCGCACGTTCTTCGAGCCCTTATGCACGGCATGCCACCCGCGGCTGACCAAAAGTTCAAGGGGATGTGGAAGCAGCTGCAATGGCGCTTCACCAGCCACATCGCCGACGAGACCGTCTGTCTCGACATCTGCCTCATTCTGGACCCAAGCTCACTCCTCGACATCCCAACCGAGCAGCCAGAGCGGCGCGTGGTCCGCCTACTCCAGGAAATGCAGACCCCCCCGTCCTAGTCCTGTTCCAGCCGCCACCAGAGACTGGATCGCCGGGTTCCCGCTGGGCGGCCCCGTCCTTCCTACACACCTTCCGCGCCACGGACACGAATCCCTTCCGCATCATCGACGGCACGGGCGCGACGGCGTCGGACTGGGAGGGACGGAGGGCGCGGCGGCACGGATTCCTCTTCCACATGGAACCCTCACGCACGCTGCCGATCGGCAGCGACTTCGTGATCTCAGCCTCTGACGACCCTGCGGTCCGGTTTTTCGTCTGCTACTGGTACGCAGATGACAGGAGGGCGACGGCAGTCGACGGAACGGCCGTGCTCAGGCGGCCGGCCATCGTCTTCCTGAACGTGATGCCGGCCTCGGGCGAACCCGCCGTGTTGGTCGATATTCTGGACGACAGTCCGCTTGCCACGTTCAAAGTCGCCTTCATTGCTGTTGTGTCCCTGAGTATAGTGCGGGAAGCTGTGGAGGAGGCGGAAATGTACAAGATAGTGGAGACACGTCCCCACAAACGCGGTCTTGCCTTCGGGATTACAATGAGCGGCTCAAGCACAGGCGGAGTCATCTTTCTTATCATGATTACCAACCTGATTTCCAAGGTCGGTTTCGCATGGTCTACGAGAATCGCCGCTTTCACGATATTTGGACTGCTCATCGTCGCCAACCTAACGGTGAAAACGTGTACCCCACCTCATCCGCAGCCCTCCATAACTTTGAAGAGTTTTTCTCACCCCTTACAGAAAGGATCTACTTCCTTACAGCTACAAGAAGTTTCTTGTTCATATTCGGCTTATTCGTCCCCATCAATTACCTGATCGTCCAGCCCGTCGCTGGGGGATGTCGGAGAGTTTGGCTGGCTACCTAATTCCCATATTGAGCGCGGCAAGGTACGTAATTCTCCAGCGTGAAATGTTGATATCCACAGTGACTCCCCAGAATTAAATGTGTGCTTACGCGCTTGTTCTCTAGGTTGTTTGGGCGAATCGTCCCAGGTATCTTGTCAGCCAAATTTGGACGATATAACGTCATTTATCTTGGCCCTTTGGATCCCGGCCTCCAGCAATGTTGGACTTATGCTCTTCGCTGGTTCTTCGGATTCGCCTCCGGCGCCTTGATCTCTTTGGCCCTGGCACTTATAGCCCAAATTTCCCCACCCATAAGATCGGCATTCGACAGGGTCTGCTTTTAGCTGTCACGTCCGTTGGCGCTCTGACCACGAGTCCCATCGGTGAGGCCATCGTATCCCAGGAGAATGGTAGCTTTACTGGTGTCAAGGTTTTTGCTGGAGTTTTGTTTTGCCGGATCAACTTTTGCCCTCTCAGCAAGATGTTTGGCCGTCGGCCTCAGCCCCATGAAGAAGGTTTAGGGATCAAGGGTCGACTCACTTACTAATGAGTTTTCCAACACCCCTGATTGATTCTGCAGGGTGCCTGTACCCTCCTGTCGAGTCGTTGGCCCCCCCTGCGTGTGGTCTTGCAATCCTACATACATGTTTTGTGTGGGACGAGGGCAGCTACACTACTAGCGTCGACCACAGAAGCTGATGGTGTTATCCAGCTCTTTTGTCAACCTCGACTGTGATTAGCCCCATTCATGTTGGAAGTCCCGAACACCCTTGATTCGTCAGTGGTGAGGCAATTGCGTCGCACCATAGAGGCCACTGACACAAGACCTCGCCGAAATAGTGTGGATTGGCTTTCTGAAAAAATATTCTTCCGATTCCGTCTGCCACCTCATGCGAGGGCCATTGAGGTGGAAAATTCAAATCGAAGAGGGCATCCATTAGACCCTGAATGCACCCACGACTTCTAGAGGACGACGCCTTTTTTACCTTGGACCAGGGTCGATTTGGTGGACCGCCAACGATCTGCTCAGTATCCCGACCCTTCTTTAGCGCCCTTCCAGCGATTCTGCAGAGCCCCTCTGCCCCCTCCCAGAGCCGGAGTCTTTGACCCATGATAGAATTATACAGGCAACATGAATCTCTGGGAGAATACAGGCCATACTTGATGTCATTTCTGGCCATACAGAATCTCACAAGGCGAAACAACCCAGTTTCACTCTCGCGCCAACCTTTTCGATCATCCTTTCGACGGGATTCGGCGCTGTGGAGTACATCGAGGAAGCCAGTTGGGGCTTTTTGCTACTGATTACGTTGGCGGCGGTAAAACTTAGTTGGCACTTACAGGCTAACCGTACGCTTTGGTTCCTCCGCTTCCAGCCAGTCACTCCCGCATCCTCTAGCACCCAAGCCTGTCGTCATCCGTCCACAGCTGCGATCCTACTGGGTGATGCCCTCCTAGGCCGCGGTGCCTCTAGACTGGCAATTCCTGACAAGGAGCCACAGCCAATGGAACTCAGCCGACCAACAGGCTGCAGCGAAAGTCATAAGGCCTCAGGGACCGCGTCAGAAGGAGGTCAGAATCCAAGCCGTTCGTATTGGAGGAGTCAAGTGAAGAGTCTTTTACGCAACTGACCAGATTGTTGCCTACCTACTTGCTTATTACTTACCTCCGACTAGCCATCTGACATCAACACCGCCTGCAGGTACACGATCACAGATCCAAGAGACGCAGAGATAAGATCTCGGGGACAATTGCACAGAATGCTTACACAGCAAGGAACGCATCACAGCGGTCTTAATTACGACTGCACACGATATCTATATCATATTTGGAGCGACGGTTGGCTTCACACAAAAGCACTCAAGTTTTCTGCGCGGAAATGCGTCGGTTGTCGATCCTAGATGCATGGCGTCCTTCTCCACGCGGGGCGTGCGACAATGGGGTAATGGGGTATTGTGGAGCATGGAGTATCGAGATGAGGCTGTCCATCCGCGATCGCACAACCCTGGCTCGGGCTCGGGCTCGGGGCTTGGATTTGGGTTCATGCTTTTGCTCTTGTTTCTCCTCCTACTCTGCTCGAGCTCGGGCTCGGATTCAGGTTCATACTTTTACTCTTGTTTCTCCTCCTGCTCTTGCTCATTGCCACACGCCGTTCTGGAAATAGCAACCAAGCAGGATCTTGATTGGATGCTCCAGACTCCAGGTGTGGAGGAGGTCAGTTATACAAGGTATAGGGCAATTGGGGCTTATTTCTCCACCCATGTTGAGTTTCTTCTATCGGTGTGGGGTCTAGGATTGCACATGAGATTTGCTGACTGCTCAGTCTCTGTTGACACCCGAAACGACCTTGTCACCATGAAGACATTCTCCCCTTGGTATCTGGCTCTCCTTGCCGCCTTACTCCTCCTGATTCGGATGTTACGCATCGGCAGGAGACCCCAAAGATATCCACCCGGTCCGCCGACCATTCCAGTTCTGGGAAATTTGCACCAGGTACGGGCCTATGATGTCAAGAGTGGAATTTGCTTCTCATTTCTTTAGATGCCACAGCGAGACGTGCACAAGCAGTTTCAGAAATGGTCTCAGCAGTATGGTCAAGTGTTCAGCTTGATCCTTGGGACAACGACGATGGTTGTCCTTTCCAGCGACGTCGCCGTCAAAGAAGTCCTCGACAAGCGCAGTGCCGTCACTAACGAGAGGGGGGATCACTACGTCGGTCACCGAATCTTGACCGGCGGAGAGCATATGCTTCTCATGGTACAGGCGTAACCGAGGATCCGCCCAGATATCTTTGGCTAATTTTCCGCATCTCAGCCCAATGGTCCAAAGTGGCGTCTACAGCGAAAGCTTTTCCAAAAGATGCTCAACGTACAAGTCACGCGAACCTACCTCCCGTACGCTGTTTGGACACTCGGACTCTATTGAGTAGATTGCTTGCTGATGGCACCAGATATGTCATGTTGGAGAACAAGCAAATGCTGTTCGATATGATTCAGAAGCCCGATGATTTCATCCACCATATTAAACGGTCCGTCACGGCAGTCTGAATCAGCAGTAGAATTCATCCCAGATTTCTGATGCGATATCGCGCAGGTACTCCAACTCTGTGATCACGACCATGGCATACGGGTATGCACCATCTCTCGCCTGCGCACGGCGTGGAAAGCTGATGTTCTGATTGCAGCCGGCGAACACCGTCATACGACGACCCAACAATGATCCAATTTCTAAAAGGGTGCCCAGTGCCTGTCACAACAGCAGCTTAGGCGAGACTGACCTGTGCGGCAGATTGGAGCATTTCACCACCCTCATGCAATCCAGTACAGCAGCATTAATGGACGTCTATCCCGCTCTGCGGCGACTCCCGGGCTGGATGCTTCCTATCATGAAGGAATCTGCCGAGTACCACGAGAAGACCACCGACTTCTACCTGCGCCTGTGGTTTGAGGCCAAGGCGAAACTTGCACAAGGCACGGCCAAACCCTGTTTCGCAGTCGATTTGCTTCTCGCGCAGAAACAAGAAGGATTCACCGATAAATTTGGGGCCTATCTTGTCGGCGCCTCTCTCGAGGCCGGGACCGACACGACGGCCAACGAATTATGTGGCTTTGTGCAGGCAATGGTTTTGTTCCCCGAGGCGCAGAAAAAGGCGCAGGCCGAACTGGACCGAGTGGTTGGTGAACGGCTTCCAACGATCGAGGATGTGGAAAACCTACCGTACATCCGCGGCTGCGTGAAAGAGACCCTCCGGTGGATGCCGACAGCAATTATGGGGGCAGCGCCTCATGCAGCGAAGGAGGATATTGAGTACATGGGCTACGTCATTCCTAAGGGGGCGATGATTGTCAATAACGTCTACACGATCCACCACGATCCCAAGCGCTACGCCAATCCGCAGGAATTCAACCCCGATCGCTACGCGGACGACCATCAAACTGCTGCAGAATCAGCGCAGAATGCGGATGTTGCCAAGCGAGATAACTTCACCTTTGGTGCTGGACGACGCTTGTGTGCTGGCATTCATCTGGCGGAACAATCTATCTTCCTTGGAATCGCCAGGATATTGTGGACGTTCGACATCACGCCCAAAGTTGACCCAATTACGAGTGCACCAATTTTGCCCGACCCAGACAGATATACGCAGGCTGTCGTGTGTATGCCGGAGCCATTTCCAGCCACACTGACACCTAGGTCACCGGGCAGAGTTGAGAAGGTGATGGCCGAGTGGCAAGAAGCACGAAAATCATTGGATGACCAGAAGCAATGGAAAACGGTTGGTAAAGGAATGAAATTTGCCCAGATTTAATCTCCTACAAGTTTCCATACGCATGCAAGTCGTCTCTCTTGTAGCAAGGCCAGGAGTATATAGGACGCGCTTGGTACACGCAACGCTGAGAGCTCTCCTCTCAAGCGTTGAGACTTTGCATATAGGAATCAAAGTATTTATGGCTCGCCGTCAGCGGTTTCTGGACATTCGCTCAAGCAAAAGGCTGATCCGTAATATCAAGATGGGCCGAGAGAGATCGATTACCAGTTTGCACAGGTCTTGATATAAAAAGTTCCAGGACCGAGTACACTTGAGAAGTTCTCGTCCTATATGGTCAAAAGCTTTCCGCCGTCAACGTCACTATTCGTCAATTGGTTATCTGTGGGCTCACGATGCGTGGTTGTTGATAAGATTGTCCAGAATACTGACTATGATCTCTGCCTCCTCGCCTCTGATCCATGGTACGGCAGGTCGGCAGAGAGTGTTGTGAAGTGACGTTCCCTGTATTTGAGTCTAAGAGTGAACCAAGCTTAGTATTGGGTGTGCTTGGGTTCTAAGGTCCCTCTTCGTCTATGTCACGTGCCATAGGCTTGGCACTTATTGGCATTTATTGGCGGCTCTGACACGCTGCTTTAGTACTCGGCAGCGCAGCAATTCCGGCCAGCATATGGATGCGACTCTCAGCAAAGCCTCATCACAGCTCGGGCCACAATTGATCTATGTAGAATGATGGCCTGTTGGAACGGCGGTGTGGTGAAGAGAAAGTTATTATCGGTCACGTGTATGCTAGAGACATGTGTTAGCATCTTGGCGACGCAAAATAAGGCTTTGAAGTCGGAGAAAAAAGATGGACGATCTCCGGTCCTCGAAATTTAGTAACGCGTTGGTCGAGAAAGACCTGCCTGTGTAATGGGCTCGACAGGACCAATCCGAGTGTTGGTGACACCTACCAAGCCGAAACAACATGAAGAAAGCGGGCATGCCGACAATCTTGAAAAGGACGAAACAGAACTGCGCCTCGAGAAGGCGCTTTTCGGCGACGAGGCCGGATTTTTGGATGCGCTTCGGTCACGAGATGCAGAAGATGGAAGATCTTTGCAGCGGAGGCAACGGAATGAGGAAAGCGAGTCGGATGGGTCAGAAGGAGAGCAAGACCTAGCCAATGTCGCCGACGAAGATGTAAGTGGGCGTTCGCACGCTTCGTCCTGTCGTTGACGAATGGCCAGCTTTTCTACTTTGATGCAGGCACTGGTGAGCTGCCGCACGCCATCAGCACAGACTTTGCAAGCGCCGAACCTCAAAATGTTGTGGCGGAGCGCCAGGTGCTGTGGTATGACAGCGACGACGACCGGATCACGGTTTCTTTGGCCACCAACACCCGTCTTCGCAAGCTGAGGGACACTGAAAGTGATGACATTGTCACGGGAAGGGAATACATATGGAGGCTGCGTCGGCAATACGAGCGACTACATCCTACGCCCGAATGGGTCAAATATGCAAGAAAGAGGAAAAGAACCGCGGGTGAACGGCAAGATCGAGCCAGTGGATCTGACTCGGACATTTCGACAAAGGAAGTGGACTCGGTATCGTCGGTCCAGCCTCTCGCGGAGCTCTTGCGTTCTGCTGGTGCCCTGACTCGCCATGATCCATTTGTGGAGGGCTCGAGGAAACGGCGCAAGCTGCGACCGGAGGTGATCGACATTCAGCGTACCAAAGACGTGACTGGTGAAGGCCCCTCATCCGTGAGCGCTTTACAGTTCCACCCATACTATCCTTTGCTCCTTTCCGCGGGCCCCAGCTCGACGATCAATTTCTACCACATTTCGCCACAGCCACCGAATCCCAACCCCCTCTTGACGTCTCTGCATGTCAAAGGCACGCCTCTTCACACCGCGGCATTCTGTCGATCTCCCAAAGACAGCCAGCACCTCCGTGATCAAGAAGGACACGATCCGACACGAATATTTTTCTCTTCGCGACGCCGCTATTTCCATACGTGGTCTCTTTCGACGGGGACGGTGACCAAGATATCACGAGCAATGTACGGCGAAGCACGAAAAGAGCAGCGGACCATGGAATTGTTCAAGCTTTCTCCCTGTGGAAGGTACATGGGACTGGTTGGGTCGGCCAGAAAGGGAGGGGGCAGCATCAACATATTGTCGACCGAGAGCATGCAGTGGGTGTGCAGTTGTCGAATTGATTCCGGCGGTGGAGTGGCCGACTACGCCTGGTGGCGCGACGGGAATGGGTTTGCCGTGGTGGGTAAGAATGGCGAAGTCAGCGAGTACGACATCGAGGCCAGAAGAATTGTCTTTCGGTGGATGGACGAGGGCGCGGTCGGCACCACAGTCCTCGCTCTGGGCGGCGATGCGGGGAGGAAGGATCTTGGTGGAAGCCGCTGGGTGGCCATTGGATCATCCAGCGGAATAGTCAATGTGTATGACCGACGGGACTGGGCAGGGAAGCCGAGAGACGACTCAACTGCACAAAGGCCGACGCCGACCAGAGTCTTGGACCAGCTCACGACGCCGGTCTCGCACCTCGAGTTCTCGGAAGACGGTCAAATGCTGGTGATGTCGTCGCGCTGGAAAAAGGATGCGCTCCGACTGGTGCATCTGCCCAGTTGCACCGTGTACAGGAACTGGCCGACGGACAAGACACCTCTGGGCAGGGTGTCGAGCGTGGCCATCTCCCCTGACGGCGCCTATCTGGCCGTGGGCAATGAGCAGGGGAAAGTCAGACTGTGGGAGATCCGGGATTAAGACACGGGACCTGCTCTTTCGCTTCCATCCGGCCGAGGTCGAGATGCTTACGGAAGTACGGCCAGATTGTGGCATTGGCATTCCGAGAGAAGAAAAGAGCCTGTCTATCCTACACTGCCGAGTCTTTGACCAAGGACTTGAACGTCTCCTGGTTCTTTATCCCGAACAGGTTGCCGTCCTTTATTCTCTTGATGGTCAACGCCGCAATCAAGGCCGCTCCCACGCCGCTCCCGTCTTCGGCGGCGCTCAGCACGACAGGGTCTTTCTTGCCCTTGGGCCAATCCAAGATTTCACGCAGCGCCTGGGCACCTCGAGCCTTGAAGTGAGGGTATTTGGTGAAGACAGAGCCATCGGCGCCGACGTGGCATGACTCCATCCCCTTCTTCTTGCAGATGGCGGCCACGCCGCAGGCCGAAAGACGGGCGGCGCGTGTGCCAATCAGTTCGGCTAATCGGCGGCACAGCTCGAGTTCTGGTTTGGAGGCGTCGATCTTGATTGTCTCCAGGAACATGGAGTGTGTGTCCGACAAGTTCTCGAACGGGTCTTCTTCGATGAAAGCCAAGAATGAGGCGTCGAGAGTGTACGGCTTCTTGAGAGCCGAGATGTCCTGGCCTTCGAACAGCGCGTTCTTGTTTTCGTGCAGGTCGACCAGGACGAGGCGGAAAATCTCGCCGAGATAGAGGCCGGCGATCATCTTCTCGAATGCCTGTTGGCCCGGTCGCGGTGACTGCTCGTCGATGAGTCTGTCGTAGGAGGTGATGGGGAGGACTTTGTGCTCGTTATCGAACGCGCCGTACTCGCAATTGATGGCCATGGGCATGTCGTCGGGGAGATTCAAATGCTTCAACTTGGGTATCGAGCCACAATTCTCCATGTACGCGGCATTGCAACCGGTGCCGAAGATGCAGCCAATTCTCATGGCTTGATCGGTGTACGCCGACGCGATCAGAGTGCCGGTCGTGTCATTGATGAGTGCGGCAAGTTTGATGGGCAGATTCTAGTGAGGTCAGCGTCGGTGTGGTCCCCCGAGAGGAGAGAGAAGGCCGTACCCTGGCCTTCAGAGCAGCCTCAAACTGCGGCACCACGTCGTGCCCTTCAACCCCGGAGATGTCGAAGCCTTTGGTCCATCTTTGGAGCACGCCGTGGTCAATGTAATCCTGTGTGGCAGGATACGAAAAGGTAAATCCCAGCGGCAGTGTTACAAGATCTTCGCCGTCGTGGTGGTATTCAATGAACTGCTGCAGGCAGTCGGCAATGTAGTCCCACAGCTCATCCGCCGTCCCGGTCTTGAGCTCTTGCGGCAGGCGGTACTTGCTCTGAATGATGTCAAACTCTCCTTTCTCTTTTGTGAGCGTGATCTCGCACACTCGGAGGTTCGTGCCGCCCATGTCCAGAGCCAGGAAAGTGCCCTGCTCGTCGCCGGTCGGGAAGCCCATGACCCAGGTCGGGTTCATCGGGATATTGGCCCCTTCTTTCTCCAATCCTGCCTGGAGCTCGCTCACAAAGTGCTCGGTAATTTGCTTCAACTTGGCCTGGTCGACCGTAAACAGTCGTTCGAGGTTGGCAATCTCATCGAGCAAGCTTTTGGGCACATCGGCCATAGACCCTGCGTTCTTTAGCCATTGTCCGCCCAGTATGTTTGTGATCACATCCAGAAGCCTCACTCACCCTTTCGGGACGGCTTGCGCTTCGGCCCCAGACCGACCATCTTGTCAGCTCTATATTGGTGGTCAAGAAGTTGAGAGATCTAGGCTGAAGAAGTGGGATGGAGCGAGGAATTTGACAGCTCTCCTAGAGTAGATGCATAGACTTTCGATATGGGCATCCAAGATGTCCGTTGACGACGTGGCTGGAGCTGAGGTGAGAATCGTAGGCCGTTGGCCGCGGCGGTGTAGGAACCTAGGACCGCCTCAAAAATGTTGGCGGGGCGGTGGTCTCGACCGACAAGAGGGGCAATCTGTCAACTTTGGGGGCCGGAGGAACAGGGGTGTAACTTTGTAACGCCACTATTGATGATGCCTGTGAAATCGCGCCGGATTCCGAGTTCGACACTTTGAAGCTGCGCGCAGAGGAAAGGAGAAATCTTATGTTATTGGTTCTACCGGCTGCCGTGGCACTCATTCATTCCTGGTGATCAATATCCAAGCTTCATCCCACAGAAGCCATGACTAACGCGGTGTAGCTGAGTCAGCTGTCTCCCACAATCAGAAAAAGGAAACAACGCCAAAACTGGTCCATACAGCCTCGTCGGGGGTGCCAAGCCATCTATAATGTCATGGCGTGTATGTTTTCTCGCCTGAGTTCTGTGCAAATCTTGAGAGCAGGGTGCAATCTTGTTGTATCTCTCCTAGGAAGATGAATTGTGTTTGGCAGCGGCCTATTCAACGCTGTTCTTCAACGCTGTTCTTCGGCATGCCGGGGCGATGATGGTTCGACCAAGAGTCGATATGACGGGCCGTATCTGAAGGTTCTTGCACAGAGATCCGCGATGTAGAGGAATTCGATCTCGTCAGTGAGGGAATGGCCTTCTCTATTGCGATTTGCCATCTATTGAGCTCGATCTTGACTTTCGTCTTTGATTGCAGTCCTGAAGGAGTCGAAGTCGGATTGCATTGTCCTGGCAGGAGAGCAGCAGGATTCAGCCGAATTGACAACACTTCTGCACTGGTCCTCTCGAACGCTGCAGGATCGACGTGACAATTCGCCGCGGGGTGTGTTCCTGCGAATTTGAGCTTCAAAAATCAAATTCTCCATCTCCATCTTGCTCAGTTGATTGCCACCCTTAGCATATACTGTCTATCTCGGATGATGGAGCTTGTCATGTCTCTCAAAGGTCGTGGTCGTTATATCATGGGTGAATGTGAACTTCCAAGCGGTCAAAGTGTGTTGATGAGTTGGGCAAGATAGTCGCCGGTGGTATAAACTGAGGAGCGAGGGCAATGGAAGAGAATGGTAGAAGAAGTTGAATCAAGCTTCACCACGCTGGGAGTAAAAGTTGGTCACTCCCCAGGGCTGGATCTCCTTCATATCTCACCTCGCGGGCAACGATCCAGAAGTTTCGATAGCAGGACTGATGAGAGAACGGTCCAGTTCAGGCTGGCGCCAGAACAGGCAAGACAACGAATGTAGAAGATCGTTGACCGTGGATGACTTGCGGAATGATTGGCGAATCACAAGGAAGGCTTCTCTGGTGGTGTATCATTCAAGTGAGGGTACACGTGGCCGAGACCACTGTCGCTCTCAGTCGTGGTTTTCTCGGCGGCGAGAACAGTCGTGTCTTGTGCTTGTGCTTCGACAGCGAGCGGAACGGAGGTCGGGTCGATGTCCAGGCCTTCTTTCAACCTCTCCGTCGCCTCCGCCGTCAATTTGAGAGATACGTCGATATCCTTGGTCAACTTCTCAATCTCTTCCTCCAGCTCCTCATGGCGGGCTTTTGGTGATTCTTTTTGGATCCTGTCAGGATGAGTGGACTCCCACAGACTTTCAAGTTCGTCCCGCCAGCCCAAGGCGTCTGCCAGCTGCCGCACGCCGGCATCACAGTCTCCGAGCAGGAGAACATCGTCCGGGCGCGAACCTAACGTGCCGACTCTTTCGAGGTTGATCAGGACGCGCGGCGTTTCCTCACGCACAAACGACGGCAGACTCGCAAAGGGCTGCACCGTGAGGCTGGTGCCCATGATGATGGCCAGATCAGCCCTGGCCGGCAAGCTCCGATTCCGGTGGAACGACTCTGGAAGAGCCTCGCCAAAAAAGACAATGTCCGGCTTGACCAGCCCGTTGCAGGTCTTTCTGATGCAGTGTGGCACCTGCTTCTTGCGGATCATCTCCTTCATGAGGTCGTCCGGAAAACTGGTCTGGCAGTCAATACATCGTTGGCTGGCGAAAGATCCGTGTGCCTCCACGATCATATCTCCCGGCACGCCAGCCTCGCGTTCTAAGCAGTCGATATTCTGCGTGAAGAGTTTCAGGAGGCGGCCCTTTTGGTGGAGCAGAGTAATAAATGAATGTGTCACCGTTGGCCGATATTTCCCGGGATATAATTCGTGTGCCAGAGTATAAAATGGAAGAGGATTCTGGCGGAAGTAGGAGATGTCAAACACGGCTTCCGCGTAGGGTAGATTGAGCTTGGCCAGATTCGAGTAAAGACCGGTATCCGGCGAACGGAAGTCGGGTATCCCAGCAGACGTGCTGATACCGGCGCCTGTCTGGATGCTGTTCAGATCCAGTCCAACGCCGTGTGATGGCCTCACTCACCATGACCACAATCTTCTTGATATCCTTCTCCTTGATATACTGTGCAACAGCCTCGATGTTGCGCGCACGCAGGGTCGTAGGCGGCGTGGCCTCGTCGACGGGTGTCGACGATTCGTTCCCCATACCGAACAGATTCCAGCGTCGGGGCCGGGGCTGGGAGTGGCGATCTCGACGTCGGCGACCTATGATGGCAAACAAGAAGCGAAGCAGCTTTGCGGGTGGCACCGAATGGCGGTCGGTATAACATCAAGTTGGACGCACCGGTAATACTCCAAAGCCGGTGGTTCCCACGTCATATGCACGTGAAGCGCGCAGGTTAAGTCATAAAGCATGTGCCCAGCGCCCAGCCAGAGGCTCTTTCCACAACTGTCCATCAAGCGCCTTGTTGGCCGTACTCAAATTCCCCGACATGACCACAAATGGCACCATCGCAGACACAGAGATCTCTGAGATCGGTGAACGAGTCCACCGCATCTACGATGCACGGTCGATTGGTGAAATCAAGGCCGCCCTTGCCGAGCTCCATCAGAAGGAGGCCACCGTCACCTCGCAGCTCGATGCGCTGGTGGCAGCACAGAAAGACCTGCAGCGTGAGCTCGGCCGGCTCGACCTGTTTCGTGCCAACCTCAGTGCGCAGACGTCAAAAGTACGAGCGGTGAGCAATGGCATGCTGTCGGAGTCGGCGTCGACGGCACAGCGCATCTCCAACGCCGTCAAAGAACTCGACCTGCAGCAACAACGAGTCAAGTCGACGCTGACGGTGGCGGAGCAAGTGGGCGAATTGAAGGCCTGTGTCTTGGGGGTGTCAGGTTCCATGGGGGCTGCCCAGGATTGGGAGGCTGCCGCTGGGTACTTGAGCCGGGCATCGAAAATCCCCCCGGAAGTCATCAATGGACCCTTTGCCGCCAGAGTTGTGCCCACGGCCGAGGTGCCCGATCCACCAGCGGTCACTCTGGAGAATGCGTCGGCATCATTGTGCAATCTCTTCCTCCGAGAGTTTGACAAGGCCGTCAAGGACAACGATGGCGGCAAGATCACGCGCTTTTTCAAGTTGTTCCCCCTGATCAATCGTGCGGACGTCGGCCTGGACGTGTATGGCCGGTACGTGTGCCAGGGAGTGGCCGCCCGGGCCCGAGCCAACCTCAACGCGGGGACGGGAGGAAATCAGAGCAAGGAAGGCTTCTTCTATGCCAATGCATTGACCAATCTCTTTGAGCACATTGCCCAAATCATCGACGGACATGGGGGATTGGTGGAACGGCACTACGGCGCGGGCAAGATGGCCAGAGTCATTGAGCGTCTGCAGGTCGAGGCAGACCTGCAAGGAGGCATCATCCTCGACACCTGGAGCGACGACAGGAGGATTGATCGACAACTGACCGACATCAAATCATATCCCTATACCTTTCTCGTCCAGAGTTTCATGCCGAGCCAACGAGGGCCAGCCGCAGGAACACCCCGTGCGGGCTCTCCGGCCAACGTGTCCGGGAGGGCGAGTGAGGACGAAGGCGTCGACATGAAACAAGTGGATGCGGTGTTGAATGAAATGACCCTGATGCTCTCCAAGTGGTCTCTTTACACGCAGTTTTTGTCGGAAAAGTGCCGCGGTGGTCCGGACGATGTCACGGGATCGTCGACGATGCCAGCATTCCTCCTCAATTCAAGCCTGATGAGAAAGGTCCAGGAGAAGCTCTTGTCGCCATTTAGCACCATGACGACATTCTTTTTCCGTCGCTCGGTGGAGAAAGCCTTTCAGCTGGACGAACAACCTCCCGACCTTTCTCTCAACCCGCACAAACCGCTGAACTCGAACCCTCCTCACATTACCTCGGCGATCGAGGACATCATGTACATCGTCAACAAAGTCTTGCAGCAGTCGTTGGCCACGTCTCAAAAGGCCGTGGTCCTGAACGTTGTGCCGACCCTGAGCCGGGTCTTGGGTTCCGACTTCATCGGCATGGAACAGCGCAAAATGCGAGACGAGAGCTATCCTAAAGCGGCCATCCAGGGCCAACTCCCCCCCGAAGCCACGATCGTCTCCTTCCTGCTGCTCATCAACAACCTCGACGTCGCGAAAGACTATCTCGAACAAATCGTCCGTGCCCGGCTCCAACCGGCGGCAGGTTCGACCCATCAACGGCTGGAGGCCCTCTTCCCCGAGCCAGGAGAGGCCGACGCGGTGTCGGCGGCCTTGAGATCGCTGTCCACGACCTTCTCGGAGAAGACGAACGAGCTGGTCTCTGACGGAGTGAACGTGGTCTTTCACAACGTCATGAAACCGCGCCTCCGGCCCATCCTCATGGACGCCTTCCGCGACACCGACTACCAACTGACTCGCGAGCAGCTGCAAGATCTCGCTCAGGGCCTGGACAGCGGGGCTGTCGATGGCGAGATCACCGACCCATTCGCGGACGAAGTGCGCATGCGTTTCCAGCACGGCTGGGATGCCCTGACGAAGCCCATCGCGCGCATCATGACGGAGCGGACGTTCGACCAGCTCCTGACCGTCGTCGGTTCGTACTTGAGCAAGATGATCGAGAAGAGGCTCTGGACCTATCACGGCCGGGTGAACCAGGTCGGTGCGGCCCGACTGGAGCACGACATCAATGAAATCATCAAGGTGGTGGTCAAGGGGCAGAAGTACAGCTTGAGAGAGGCCTTTTTGCGATGCAGTCAGATCTGCATGATTATGAGTATGGATCAAGAGGAGTGGGAAGAGCTGCAGACGACCAACGGGGAGGTCGCCGACAAGCTCCAGCCGGAAGAAAGAGTCCGGGCTAGGAATATGTTGAAGGAGGTGGAGTAAAGGCATCACAGATCCAACTATTGAACAGGCAGAGTAGAAGAGGCATCAGCCACATGCGAAACCATCATTTGAAGGTCTGATCAGTCATCCTTTTACTTTCCGGTGCCCGCTAGCACATTGGCCAGTTTGTCTCGTGCGCCGGACCCAGTCATCAACCTGATCGACAAAGGCAAGGGCATCATTCGGCGAGACATCACATCGGTTTCGCCATGCAGGTGCCGCCGCCCATCATGTCATGTCCAGCCTCCTATCGACGTCCTCCCATCGTCTACGCCCGAGACATGACACCCCATGCCCTAATCTTGTTGTCGGTGTAGCCGGAAAACAGCGTCTGGCCGTCGGCGCTCCAGGCCAAACTGACGCAGTACGGCTCTTGAGACTTCTTGCCCTTTTCCACGTACTCAGGTTTCAACTCGTCCACCTTGCTCTTCTTCTCGAGGTCGAAGATGGTGATGGAGGATGTGGTGGCGGCGCAGAGCCAGTATCGGTTCGGCGAGAAGACCAGCGCATGGATCTCGTCACTGGCTTGCAGAGAGTACAAGTGCTTGGATTCGTTCAGATCCCAGAGCATCGTCGTGCCGTCCTTTCCGCCCGAGGCGCACAATGAACCGTCAGGAGAGATGGTGACCGTGTTGATATAACCCGTATGACCGATGTGGTCCGTTTGAAGGCGGCACGAGGCCAGCTCCCACACCTGTTGGCATCGCGTCAGTCAGAGATCCCGCAACAGCACCACGCTCGAGAACTCTCCGGTCTCATTGCCTCAGTCCGCCGGTGAATGTTTGTCTCATGGCCGAATGGCTCTGAAGTAGCAAATACATTGATAACGCGTAGCATCATTGGCAAGGACAGTGCTGTGGGTATGTCTTACCTTGACCACCTTGTCCCAACCGGCGCTCACGATGACCGGATTCTGGGGATTCGGCGAGAAGCGCACGCACGAGACCCAATCGGTGTGGCCTTTGTCTGTAATGGTGAACTTGCAGTCGCCGAGCGTGTTCCAGAGCTTGATCGTCCGGTCTCGAGAACCGGAGACGATCTGTCGGTTGTCTGCGGAGAAGGAAACGGAGAGGACATCGTTGGTGTGGCCGACAAAGGTACGAGTCGTGTTGCCCGTCGACAGCTCCCACAGTCGCAGGGTCTTGTCCCAGGAAGAGGACAGGGCGTAGGCGCCATCCGAGGAGATCACGCAGTCGGAGACAATATGGGAGTGGCCGTGCAGCGATCGTTTCGGGTACCCGTAGGCTGATTCATCGCGGGTGAGGTTCCAGATGATGAGCGTCTTGTCTCTTGAGCCAGACAGCAGCATGTTAGGGCTAAAGGGCAGTCAGCGGAGTCTGGCCCAGCAAGTGATCGCATGAAACGGACTTCTCCAAGCTTGTCGCGAGACAGGTGACCCAGCCGCTGTGACCCTCAAGGGTACCACGGTGGATGAGCTGTTCAGCCATGGTTACTGGGGCTTGCGATCAGCGATATGTCGAGGTCGTGGTCGTAGCCTCTTTGACTGGGAGTAGTTGTCTGTGGGATGGGAAAATCATGGTGCCAAGACCGCGCCAAGATTTACCGCGCTTGCCCGGCCTGCTTGCTTTGGGTGCATCTCGTTTGCACCGTTCGCCCCTCAAATAAAGCGACAGTATCCCGCTGAAGCATTTGAACTTATCTCCTTATTTCTAGCCTTGTGCTCAATGACTCCACAAGCAGTGCGGCCTTTGCTTACAACTCGGGTCTGAGAGGGCTGCAGTTTGATGTCATGGGTTCTGTTTTCCCCAAATATTGGTGTCGCACCCCGCCCAGGAAACCTCCAATGAATTCTGCTATCGGCAGGTCGCCCTATTCTTTTTTTTAATGGTATATCCTTCCTATCTGGATTCATTTCCTATCTTTTAACTCTTCTATTCTGCTTGTACTCCTCGTTCATTCGCAGTGATCCATCCGATACTTCAGTATGGGCTCTCGCGAACAACTCCCCAAAATGCAGTACCGTTTCAGGCGGATGGTCAGTGTCTGGCCACATACAGCATGCACAGTGATTGAACAATGTCTCCAGGGTGACGTACGGTAGATCTGTGAGAGACCGTGAGCATACGAGTTGCTGGGAAGATGTTGAGAATGGAGACTAATTCCCATCAGAAATCGCGTTCGATTGTATGAAAGCAGCCTATGACGCTGGCATCAATTTCTTCGATTGCGCCGAGGGCTATGCGGAGGGGAAATCGGAGATTGTGATGGGTCAGGCGATCAAGAAGTTTGGCTGGAAACGAAACGATCTCGTCATATCCACCAAGATCAACTGGGGTTATGCTCATGGCAATAACCGTGTTAATAATGGGGGCCTTTCGAGAAAGCACGTCATTGAAGGCACGGAAGCGTCTCTGAAACGATTGCAACTTGACTACGTCGATCTGATATACTGCCACCGACCGGATCGCAACACGCCCATCGAGGAGACGGTCCGGGCCATGAACTACCTCATCAACCCCGGCAAAGCGTTCTATTGGGGCACGAGCGAGTGGAACGGCGAGGAAATCGCCATGGCGTGGGCGGTGGCAGAGAAACTGAACTTGATCGGACCCGTCATGGAGCAGCCGCAGTACAACATGCTCGTCCGTGAGAAGGTGGAAAAAGAATTCGCACTGCTGTATGAAAACTATGGTCTCGGGTTGACCATCTTCAGCCCTCTCAAGACCGGTATTCTCACCGGTAAATATAATGACGGGATCCCTGACGACAGCCGAATTGCCAAATCCACCGAAGGCTTCACCACGAGCCAGAGAGCCAGCTACGGTAATGAGCAGTGGCAGAAGGACATTGCGCTGGTCCGAAAATTGAAGCCGGTGGCCGACAGCCTCGGCACCGACCAAGCGACGTTAGCTCTTGCCTGGGTCATCAAGAACCCACGCGTCAGCTCGGCCATTACTGGTGCTTCGAAGGTGGACCAGATTGCAAAATCGGTCAAGGCTCTTGATCTGGTGCCCCTCCTGAACGACCAGGTCATGGGTGAAATTGATGAGATTCTTGGGAACAAGCCCACGCCTTGGACACGAAGATTCTAGGATAGAAGGATGGATGGTCACCGTAGATGAAGGAGAGGCTTATGAACTGCTCATCATGCAGGTAGATGGAACGTTCATTGTATCACCGGCCGGGAGAACCTGTAGTGCTGCCAAGCCCAATCCAATGATGTCAACTGCCTGCAGCAAAGACTTTTGATCTCACTCATAGCGATGATACTCCTCTCCTGTCGTCTCTATTCTTAACTGTCAGGCAACGCTCAAGTACTGGGTATGAACACCTCTCGTGTCATTGTCAGGGCGGCCGCCCATCGCGCCTGGACGCCCCCCCGGCCATGGCCCCGGCCACGGTCCATGCGATGTATTTCCTCGTCTTCATCACGCCGCGTGGACGACGGCCCGACCGTCAAAGAGCCTGAGAGATTCCCGCCTAATGCGGAAGGGTATCGCCAGTTTCAAAAGTCGAGATCGAACAATCCCCAGGTGACCGATACCACCTCGACCTCTCACCACAACATGCCGTCGCTCGGGTCTGACAAGCCGCCACCCGACTTGATCAGTTCGGTCGATCCCAGTGACGTGCCGAAGGACCGGGCCCTGGAGGACACAGACCCCGTAACTGCCGGGACACAGCCGGGAGAACCCTCGACAGCAAGCCCGTCAGAGTTTGGCGTGGGTGAAATGGAAGGCATCACCTTCAAAGTGGTGCCGCTGCGGCGGACGGGCGAAGATACGGCGACGATGAGAGCCAGATTATTATGTCGGTCAGCCCTAGAGGTGATCAAAGCGATAGACGCCAGTCGCCACTACGTCGATCCGGGCTAACTTATCCCAGACCAAAGCAGGAAGCGAGGAATATTAGAGTCGGACCTTCTCCTCTCCACCTTTGCCGCGGCGCATCTCCCGATCATGACCAAGTCTCAGATGGAGCAGTACGACCTCTTTCTGGACGAGAACGACTGGGACATATACTACTGGGCGACGCAATCACCCACCAACCCATCTTCGGGAGAAGATGCCAAGGGCTCGACCAAGGAGGCGCCGACAACACCAGGCACGCCCGAGCCTCCGTCACCCGCTACGTCAGAGGCAGAGACATGGCAGCCGGGAGCTTCCAGCAGCGGCGAATGGGCTCAGACCATTGGTCGATTCAAGCCCGCCTACCGACCCGTGCCTCAGCGCTGGAAGGACAGTGAAATCTTGAGCCTGCTCAGAAAGCATGTCCGGCAAAGGAGTGCTGGTGGAGTTCTTGAGGACGTCCAGGTCGAACCGCAGACCAAAGGAAGCGGTCTAGGCAGAATGCCGGACGTTCAAGTCTTTGATTCGTAAGCCATCGACGTCATGTACATTATTCCCTTGACCCTTCTACTATCAGGGACAATGGCAGTCGCTGTTGAACCGTGTATCCCCTCGATTGACAGTCGACCAAGCAAAACACTCAGACCAAGCCAGGGTCTGTCGTCCTGTTCGGCGAGTGACAACAACGAGCGGACATCACTGGAATATGGTATTATGCAACTTGATTCTTTGTCGCGGTTCCATGACCGTCGCTAGGTATATTTGTCCGTGGTGTTGCTTTAAAAGTATGTTCGTACGAGTACGAAAGAGTGCGGTACGAAATGATATCATAGCCTGGACAACCTGCATTTTAAGTCCGATATTCGCACGGAATGATTTGCGGTAGTTGCAACTTAGGAAGGCGATATCAAGCCCATTTGTCATAGATCCTCGGAATCAAGATGGAATTTACTGTGTCAACGCCCTTCCGATTGTTCCCTTACCTTTGTGACTCCCCTGGCCAAGGTCGTCTTCAGCCGGCACAGTATATCTGGAGCCCTGACATACATGAAGTCCCGCTCTCAATAGACGATCTCGCCCGCCGCAACCATGGCCGACCAAGATTTCGAGAAAGAGGTGTGTACGCTCAAAGGAGCCGAGTCATCTGATGATTTGGAGTCGACACAAAAAGAAAAGACAGAAGAGGAGGAATATGAATATCTTCGGCCCGGTCACCAGCCCTCTGGCCAAAGCCGGGCCCCGTCAACAGCTCGGTCTGCGTGCTCTGCACGTTCTTTTGTCGATGGTCATGGCATATATTTCACCGAGCAGGACAGCGGCGACGAGCAAAATCCCGATGGCCAGGAAGATCTCGAAGTCACCTCGGAAAAGGCGTTCGAGGTGGGCTGGGATGGTCCCGACGATCCTATGAACCCGAAGAACATGAATACAGCAAGAAAATGGCTCGTGGTCATGACTCTGGCTTTGGGCTCGTTGTGCGTCACCTGCACGTCGTCTCTGTATACGACAACATACGGTATGTTCTTCCCAACCCCCTAGCTATCACCGCCCGAGACTCGAAGGAGGAATCAGGGTGGCAGCCAAACCCAAAGACATGTTGCGGGCTACCGGCGTGGCGCGGTGGTCGTCGCGTTTCAACATCACCTTACTCTTTGCGTCCTCCGTCCTGACTTGTCACAGAGCAAATGGACCGCGAATTCGGCAATTCTCAGATCGTCGCCACATTGGGACTCAGTCTCTTCGTCTTCGGCCTCGGACTGTCGCCCATGGCTCTGGGACCATTATCTGAATTCTATGGCCGCCGACCCATTTATATTGTCGCCTACGTCTGCTTTACCATCTGGCTGATTCCCTGTGCCGTGGCGCAGAACATCCAAACGATGCTGATATCGCGATTCCTGGATGGCCTTTCCGGCAGCGCTTTTCTCTCCGTGGCCGGTGGGACGGTGGGCGACATGTTCACGCGTGACAAATTGCAGGCGCCCATGATGGTCTTCACCGCGGCGCCTTTTATCGGTCCCGGGCTGGGACCGATCCTAGGGGGGTTTATCAATTACAACACCTCATGGCGTTGGTCATATTATGTTCTTCTCATCTGGTCAGGAGTCATGCTCGTGGGCATCACGCTGTTCGTGCCCGAGACCTACATGCCTGTCCTGTTACGAACAAAGGCCCGGCAGAAGCGCCAGGAAACGGGGGACGAGCGGTGGAAGGCGCCGATCGAGATCCTTGAGAGATCGATCTTTGGGACCGTGGTCCGCTCCTTGTATCGGCCGTTTCTCCTGCTGTTCTTGGAGCCCATGTGCTTCAACCTCTGCCTCTTCTCGTCCATCCTGCTGGGAATCCTGTATCTCTTCTTCGGCGCCTTCCACCTGGTCTTCGCCGAGGTGTATCAGTTCAAGCTGTGGCAAATCGGCTTGTCTTTCCTGGGGCTTATGATCGGCATGATACTCGCCATTGCCTCGGATCCGATCTGGCACAGGAACTATTTGCGTCTCCTCCGACAGCGAGAAGAGAGAACGGGGGAACGAAAATCAGAACCGGAGTACAGGCTCCCTCCGGCCATTGCGGGCGGCTGGTTCTGTGTGACCGGTCTCTTTTGGTTTGCTTGGACCATCTATCCCAGCGTCCATTGGATTGTACCCATCATCGGCACCGGCGTCTTTGGGTTTGGCATCATCCTGGTATTTTCTGGAGTTTTCACCTTTCTCGTTGAAGCTTATCCGCTCTACGCCGCGAGCGCGCTGTCGGCAAACTCATTTGCAAGAAGTTCGTTTGCGGGTGCATTGTAAGTCCTCTCCTCCATTCTTTCTTCCGCTCTCTTTTCTTTTTTCCTTCTGCTGTGTGCCATGGTCTGATCCCACATTGGCATGGCCATCGAGCTGGGCGCTGTCAACTCACCTCCAAACCCATGCCGTGGATAACCTTCGCGGTCATAGAGCAGACTACTGACCTGCCGTAATTGCAGCCCCCTGTTTGGCCTTCAGATGTATAACACGCTCGATTTCCACTGGGCCACGACATTATTGGCATTTCTGTGCCTCGCTTGTGCCCCCTTTCCCTACTTGTTTTTCATCTACGGAAAAAGGCTGCGGGCAAGGAGTCGATACGGGTTAGGGGGAGCTAATAAATGATCGGGCCGATGTCGTCGAGCGTCCACCATGTCGACAGCACCACGAGATCCGAGGCATCAGGTCCGGGTCATCTGACTCGTTTGGTCTTGTCAATCTGACCGAGGCAACGCAGATACACCGACCGGACGGACCAAGGTTGTCCCTCAATCGATTCCATTCAGAGCAGACCCCTCCTTCAGGTTTCCATGGCGCGCCCATCGCCTGTCATGGTCTAGTTCAGGACGACCATGGTTCACCGGAGGACGAAGCGACAAACCAACAAGGCTGTACACGCAGACCGCCTGTTGACTGGCCGACGAGCTGGCATTCGCTGTGGCTCTCCTTGGAGCGGCAGGCGGCATTCTCCGATTGACAGAAATTCAAATTGCGGCCCATGTCGGTGTCATCTTCGGCATACAGTGGCGACATCGATTGGAGCACTGGGCGAGGTCGACCGCTTTACCAACGGATGCGGTGATGGACATCCGCAGCAAAAGGTCACCCCTGGGGTCCTAGGCGATCGTCTCCATCCGCGCTAATAGTTACCAGAAAGATGCACAGCTAAAAGTGCTGCGCCCTCTGAAGGATGGACGCCTCATACGCTGGCCGCTGGCGTGGACCCAGCCTCGATTTCCCGTGCCAGCCGGTCCGGGACCACATTGGCCAAGTGAGTCACAAAAGCGGGCGTCCGGAGAGTGGCGAATACAAGTTAGACGATAGACCATCACACTCCCAGAGAGAGCCCAGGCATTATATTAGACATCCGACACGACCTGCAAAGGCACGGCATTCAAGGCGCCAGCTGCTCTGTACTCGTCTCCCGTTCTCCGTGCAGGTACCAGCAATCAATTTGTGCGGGTAACGGTGACACAGTGAGCGCCAAGACGAGGGGCGCCACCCCTGCAGTTCTAGTTGCTTGAACTCCAATGTGCTGGCGAGGGAGGGACAAGGAAAAAAAATCAATTGTGTACACATCCGCAGAGGCGGAGGGAAGGCCTGGGGTTCGGCCAGCCACAGGCCGATGCCGCCATCACTGGCGCCGTCGCTGACTTTGGCTCTGGCGTTGGGCAGAGGCGCGGGAATCGGCACGCGTATCCGACCCCGTGGTGCAATATATGTCTCGCTGACAAGCGGATGATATGCGCCTTGGAGATGGCCGGGCCATGGGCAGAAACTGCCATTTGGAGTCTCAAGTCTGCTCCAAGTCCCAGATGGCCGTGTGCGGCCACAAAAAAGCTTTGCAATCCGGACGTGCGGTGGGCCTTTGCTGGTGCGGTGGATGCCAAGCTAGTGTGGGGTCTGCTGTGCCGCGGCGAACTTCGCTCTTGGACTTGTCAACTCAACTGCCAGGCCGAGTCTGATCGTACAATCCTCCTGCGCTTCGACGACTACTGGTTTGCTAGCACCAGCAGGGCTCGTGCCCGCAAAACTCCACTCCTCCTTGAATAATATCGCCCTGATTCATTACATGGAATACTGACCAGGGCCACCGCCACATTCGTCGACCAACAAACAGCATCCTCCTTCTCCTCCATCGCTCTCCTCCCCGGAGTCGCGCTGCCGCCCGCGCCTCGGCAACAGCACCAGCCCGCCCCGGCGCCGACCTCCACAGCCCGGGACCCAGCTCCCACACCAGGATCGATCACGACAGTCCCTGGATCGGGTGCGACTCCCACCGACACGTTGGACCACGAGCGCGACAACGACACTCTCGCCGACGGCCCGCAAAGCGCGACACCCGTGTACTCTTGTCCGACCCCAACCGTTGCGCCACGTTTGGTCACCGGCTCACTCCCCCCAGCGTCCATCTCCACGGGGGGACCATTGCCTCCAAAACTCTGATCGCATAGGCAATCTCGTCGCGCTCACCGCGGACGGCCTCCTTGACGAGACGGGTCGGCCAGTGGTTAGAGAACCATCCTCCGGCCCAACAACGCCCTCCCCTCCCCTCCGAGGTTTGGGAATTCCGTTCGCACAGCCGCAACGGCGCACGCGCCCTCCTCCTCGTGGGATCCTGGACTTCCTCACCGTGACGGTGCATGTTTGGAGCTGTGTGGCGGCCACTTCAAGCGGGGCCAAAAAGTTTCTCATCTCGTGTGACCGGCGGTCGATTTTGCGCAAGGGAGTGACGGGCAGGGCGTATGAACGGCAGAGCCTTGATGGTCACCTTATAATACCATGACGGCCTCAGACGTCGAAGATGGCCATTCTCCCTCGGCCTCGCCCGAGGACAGCGGCGCCGAACAGGGGGTCGACGGGATGGTCGAGCAACTGGCCGCGGACGAGAAGGCCAAGCAGCAGAATGGCACGCCGTCCACCAACTCCAAGGATCCTTCCCGGCCCCGCAGAAAGAAGGCACGGCGTGCCTGCTACGCTTGTCAGCGTGCCCATCTCACATGTGGTAAGTGGGACGGTGGTGACCCCGTCTGGAGCCTCGAGGTTGACGTCGATATAGGTGACGAAAGGCCGTGTCAGCGATGCATCAAAAGAGGCCTGCAAGACGCATGCCAGGATGGCGTCCGGAAGAAGGCCAAATACCTCCACGACGCGCCGAATGAGGCTCTGATGCCCGGCATCGCAGGCAAGCTCTACAACCACGCGGCGGTCAAGCGAAGCAATTCAACCAACAATACCGACGGCTCCCAGTCGCAATTCTTTGGTCCCACGCCACCGTACAGTGTTTATCAGCCTTCGTCGCAAATGCCTCCTCCGATGATGAATGAACGCAGTGTGAGTACGACCAGCTTCCCCACGCAGTCGCCCATGACTGCCACGTTCAATGGAGCGAATCCGGTGCCGATGCAGAGTCCCGGGGTGGTCGCGCCCGATCAGTCCAACCATGCCAACATCAACGCCTCAGGATGGACCGGAGCGTTATTTGACGACCCGTCCTTGTTCAACTTTGACATCGCGAGCATGAACTTCGGCAACCATTATGGAGCACTCGAATTCGGCATGCTCGGCAAAATGGCCAATAACGTGGGAGACACGCCGCCGAGTGACACGACGACTCAACGAGGCTCGATTGCACAGCCATATCAGGTCCCGTTGGGGAGTTTCAGCGAGAGTCCGACGGCCAACTTCACCTACAATGACCCGATGGTGTCGGATTGGTCCGCCGGCGCGGACGCCTACAATGCGCAGGTCCAGGGTCGAGCAAACGGAGTCAACGCGTTTGCCATCGAGTCCAGCGCCGCTCACTTTACCTCGCCGGACACAAACGGCACGCCGACGAACACGATGAAGTTTGAAGACTCACCCATGATGACCAACAACGCGCCGAAACATCAGTCATCCGGCGCGGACAACGGCCAGGGCCAGGCTCAGACATTACAACCGCCGACGGCCTCAGACAATCCCGGGCGGCCGCCGGCGCCGATCTCGACGCCACAGCTGAAGGCCAGATCGCAATTGCCGGTCAAATCCAGACGACCGCGAGATCCGTCGTCCATATACACCAGCGTGACCAGCCCACACCCATATACAGCCAACTTCCATTCATTGGTCGCTTATCTTCAAAGGCGCTTTGCCAATCAACCTGCCAGGACTCTGGCCATCGCCAAGTCCCTGGCCTCGATTCGGCCGTCTTTCATCGCCACCACCAAGACGCTCAACCGAGATGACCTGATCTTCATGGAAAAATGCTTTCAGCGCACCCTCTGGGAGTACGAAGGGTTTATCGAAGGCGTGGGAACACCGACCATCGTGGCCCGACGAACCGGAGAAGTGGCCGCGGTGGGCAAAGAGTTTCAAATTCTCACCGGCTGGACCAAAAGCGTTCTCCTCGGCCGTGCCCCGAATCTGAATGTGAATCGAGGACACTCTGGCGCCACTCCGACCACTGGATCCGGCGCCAACACGGCCGGGAGGACGACGGGTTTCAACACGCCGACGCAGAAGCCTTCCTCGGTCGACCTCGAGACGGGCGAGAAGCGCCTCCAGCCCGTGTTCCTGGCCGAGCTGCTGGATGACGAGACGGTCGTCCAGTTTTACGAGGACTTTGCCCGACTGGCCTTTGGTGATAGCCGTGGAAGTATCATGGGTAAAGGGAAGCTGCTCAAGTATCGGACCAAGGACGATGAAATCGCGCAGAATCTCAATGCCGAGGTGGAAGCGCAGACCAATGACGATCCTAACGGCAATAAATCCGAGTCCAGGCCAAACAATACGAAGCGCATCGAAAGCCTCAAGAAGGATGGGATCTCGGGCGAAAAAGGTATGCAGAAGCTCGGTTCGGCCGATGGAAAAGTGGACTGCACATACTGCTGGACAGTGAAGAGGGACGTTTTTGATATTCCAATGCTGATTGTCATGAATGTGAGTTTTCATTACTGCATTATCTTACCTCATTCGACCTGGTGCTGACGCCGGAACAGTTCTTGCCTTGCATCTAAGCGCCGAGAGGCAGCAAAAGTTGAATTGGGGACTGGGGACTTGGAGACCTGCATTTGCATGGTCCAGGCGTCGATATGAGGATTCACGACTTTCTGGCATGGCTTTCGCTAGAGAATCTTTTTGGTTACGCGGAAGAGCGGAGGCTCTGAGGAGGTGATGACCACCTCGAGACATTATACATCCACATCTACGTACGCACGTAACCAGTCAGGAAGATGCAACCTGTATGGAACGACTGGGGGAGAGAAGACCGACGGCTTGAGAGCAAGAGGGAATAAAGAGAGAGCTGGCAAGATGCCTGAAACTTAAACGAGATGATATCTATGTTTCGAATATGAGCGAATTCAAAATTGAGTACCTGGCTGACCTATCCTGGAAGCTACATTTCTCATTGATTATTAGTCTATGATCATCAACCAAGATTAGCGAGCAGAAAGCGAGCGAGATGGCATTTGTCAATCCCATCCATCCGTCCGTCCACTCGTCCATTCGTCCGCTCATCCATCCATCCACCATCCATTCACCACCCATCCACCATCCATTCACCACCCATCCACCATCCATTCACCACCCATCCACCACCCATCCATCCATCTACCCATCCACCTATCCCCTATCCATCGAGCATGGATTGCTCACTCCTGTTTCCTCTTTCCTATCACCAAACCTCGACAATCTTCTCGCCGAGCCTTTCCCTTCAACGGGAGTCCTACCAGCTGGAGTCGTGAAGGGATCCCATCTTGGTCATGTCCGTTCTCTCATCGGGCTCTTCAGAATAGAACGATCTGACAGTCGACGACCAAGTGGTCCCAATGAGCATTGATGTCTGAAATGTTAAATGGTCTAGGAAGCCTGCCCTGAACGGTCGTCTCATGGGTTAGCCTGTTATTTTGTGGTCCTCTCTACTGTGGGGATGTGGAAAACAGTGGTGTGACGGCACACCATCTTGGACACAATCAACAACCAATGTCATATTGCTTGTTCATCAGCTGGTCCATCATATTGCATCTGGCATTATGTAGTGCCTTTCAACTCAACCCCTTGCTGTCCACGTCGCAAAGTGGACAGCCCAGCCTCATCATTATCCAGAAGGCTCTCTTCGGAACATGCCCGTGTGGGAGCTGCCATTCAAGCTTTACTTGTCTCTGCTAGACATCATGATATCCACCACTTGTGCAGTCTGATTCCCGCCGGATCTGGAGAAAATAGTGAGGAAGTCAAGCGCCCAGACTGGCACACTCCAAGGTCAGATACACGCATTGATGGTGACAGGGAGCACAAGCCAAGCACAATCAAGCAATTGTCAATCCAATTCCAATCTTCAGGGGTATCACAACTCTAATGGACTCCAGCCAAAACACGTCGCCATGAATTGTGCTAGAGTTCCAAACACCTAAATCATCATGCCGATGCCGTCACTTCCTGAGAGGCCCCGATCCCGGCAGGATCGTCGCCAGGGCTGGTTTCCGCCCACGATCCCCATAATCCACGCTTTGCCCGGATTCGCAGAGGCATCCCAATCGCCTGGTCCCCTTGCTCGACTTTGATGGCGTCTTTGGTCGCCAGCACCAGCGTCTCGAAGAACATCTTGGTCGCGTCTTCCCTGCTCGTTCGACCTTCGGGCACGAGCTCTTGTAACAGCACTGACTTCCTCGTCTGGGAGCTTGGACTTCCATCGGCTTGCTCGCCGCCGAGACGCTCTCTGAGGAGATGCACAGCATGCTTCGTCCCCAGGGATATCGGACCGTTGTCGGCAGGATGGACCAGAGGCATGGTCGTGTCATCAAAAGTGTCGTCTCCAGCAAACACGCCTTCATCATCTTCTCTCTGGGCCACATCCTCCAATGCCAGACCGTCGTCTGCTCCCTGCAGATCGAACAGGGTCTGATTCTGAGCGCGCTGCTCACCCACTTCGACTCCTTCGTCCAGCATGACTTCCGCTTCGTCTTCGGCTTCGGATAGCTCTAGCCGAGGTGACTTTTCGCTATGTTCATCTTCACTCAGTCCTCCGATGCCACTGTCACGCTTCCGCTTGAGCTGTCCGGATCGGTGGACAACTTCAAACGACAGCAGGCCTTGTAATTCCGGGGCCCAGTTTCGTGACCTGCCGTCATTCATCGCATTCGTGACAAAGTCCCCGTTCTTCTGCATATTCATCAAAGTCAACAGAACCGGATCCCGAGGGAGGAATGATGCCGGCTTCAAGATCTTGGACCGATCCTCCGCTTGCGCCTTGATTTGTCGATTATGGAGCACGGTAACGACATCCGCCTTGATCGGCTTTTGTTTTCTGCTTCGCTGGCGTTGCTGAGGAGCAATCACTTCTTCCTCTTCCACCTCGTCGTCTGGATGAACGAAGGTCCGGTCGAGATCGCGCAGAACTTCGGAGCCGGCTTCTGATAACGGCGACTCGGTATTTCGGACCCGTCTTTGTTCCTCAGCCGCCCGTTGCAGTTGCAAAGTCTCGTCATCCCCCAGGGCGAGTCCATCATCCGGAGCACCAAAAATATCTGCCCTGGCAGCGGAATCCACGACGTCGGGGACGGCCGCGGGTTCGTCGATCATGGGGACATCCTCACCCAGGTCGAGGTTGAGGTCTTCATCGTCATGCAAGAGTCTGTCCTCGGCAAAAATGTCCTCCCCCACAGGCCTCGGGCTGGGGGCACTCCTTCCGATGTTGATACTGACCGTGGTGTCATTGACGTTCATGTCATCGTCCCGATCCCCCAAATCGAGGCCCAGATCGTCGTCATTGTACAAAGGCGGTTCCCCCGATGTCAGCCGAGATTGGATGCTTTGCTGAGGGTTGAGCGTGCTGGTCCAGTCGCGATCCAAGTCTTGAGAAGCCTCAATCGCAGGCTGTTGTGTCATTGGATAGGCAAAGTCCATGCTCGGGAATAGGTCGTCAATGGTTAGTAGCTCCGGCAGGTTGAGATCGACCGTGGCGGTCGCGTGTGTCGGCAAATCATGGTTATTCGTAGATTTGAACGTCTGCAAAGTGGTTAACCAATGAGGCAGGAAGAAGCCAGGACCAACGAACCATTCTAATTTTGAGCAGCGCTTCATTGCAGTCATCCAGCAAATAACGCGCCTTGCGACCGTAGATCCGCACGACGCCGAGCATGAGCTGTCCACTCAATCTCAACGCCATGGGCGCCTGCCCTTGATCGACAATAGCCCCCACGCTACTCGGGATGTCTGATTGTAGGATCTGGGACTTGGAGAGCTTGCGCTCGACATTGGACGCGAGCCAGACTCGGGCAAGAGGCCCGGTCTTGGCCAGAAGTTGTTCTGAATAGAACATGGCGGCGGCGACAGCGTGTTATCGGTCTGAGGGCGCCTTCAGGATCGCATGAGATCGGCCGAGTGTGTACCGGCGATGTGCGGGAGGAGAAAGCTCCAGTCGGATCTTGCGACGCGTCGAAGGGGGTTGGTGTTGTTGTGTCGCGATGCACCGTCCGTCACAGTGGCCTTTGCGAGCGCACACCACTCCAAACGGTCCGTTCCAAATGAGAGATCGTTCTCCGGGTGGTCATGAAGAGAAAAAAGGCACGCGTCCAAGAGGGGGTTGGGTTGCAACTTGGAAAGAGGAACACGGATCGCCGTGAATGGTGGCTGGTGTTTAAGCAGACATCACTTGCGCCTCGGGAAAGTTGTCTTTTTCTTGCATCCCGCCAAGCCCAGACCAGCAGGCAAGAGTCAGTTCCAGGGACTGCAATACCCCCAGACTGCTTTTTCACGGCCTTTGGATCGGCCCTGTCGCGTCTCGGCCATATCCCCTGACAGCCAAGTTGATTGTCTAAAATATCACCCTCTCATTCCCAACTGAACTCCAATTCCCACTGTCCCAAATCGCCGTCTCAACCTCTGCAGCCATTGACCGCGGTAGAGCGCACGGCCCGTTTCTGGCAGACATTGACCGACCAAGGATGGGGTAGGACACAAGACAGGCACCATGCAATAATGTCAAATTCACCTGCTCCTGCCCTCCCGGTCTTTAGTACGGATGCCCACACCCGCTCGAGAAGTCAGGCGCGTTTTGCGGGAGCTTCATCCTCGATCACTTCCCCCTATTCACTGCTCAGCCCGGACGAAACTGCAGAGAGGCTGCAAACATCGCTCCATCATGGCTTGTCCTCGTCGGAAGCACAACGGCGGTTAATGAAAAATGGGCCAAACGAGTTGCCGCATGAAGAGGAGGAGCCGCTGTGGTTGAGATTTTTGAAGCAGTTCAAGGAACGGCTGATCCTGCTGCTCCTGTGTTCTGCTACCATCTCTTTCTTCATTGGCAATCGAGACGACGCCGTGAGCATCACCCTTGCGGTCACCATCGTGGTGACGGTCGGGTTTGTCCAAGAGTACCGCTCCGAGAAGTCATTGGAAGCCCTGAACCAACTGGTGCCTCCTCATGCCCACGTGAGGCGAGGCGGCCCACGGCCGAGCGCTCAGACAATCACGCCTCCGTCTGAAGGGGAGGACGGGATCGAGTTGGAACCTCTTGCAGACGGCACTGCCACGTATCATCAAGAAAAGCGCTCGTCTAACATACTGGCTGCACAACTGGTTGTGGGAGATCTGGTCTTGTTTTCCACCGGGGACCGCATTCCCGCCGACATCAGAATCACCAAGGCGGCGGACCTGACGATCGATGAATCCAATTTGACGGGGGAGAACGAACCGGTCATAAAATATGCGCAAACGTTGGATCTCGATCAGTTGTCCAAAAGGCCCCAGCCCACATCCGCCGAGCTTTCCCAAAATGCCGCCGGGACCGTGGGGGCCGACGTCCGACTCAACGAACAACATAACATCGCGTTCATGGGCACTCTCGTCCGTTCCGGCCACGGCGAGGGGGTGGTCATTGCCACCGGCGGTCACACCGAATTCGGGACGATTTCCTTGTCCCTGCAAGAGATTGAAGCCCCTCGGACGCCGCTCCAGCAGTCGATGGACTTGCTTGGCAAACAGCTGAGCTATATATCCTTTATCGTCATTGGACTGATCATGTTTATTGGCTTGCTCCAGGGGAAGAAGCCGTTGGACCTCTTCACGATTGGCGTGTCTCTGGCCGTCGCGGCCATCCCGGAGGGACTCCCGATCATTGTCACCGTGACTCTCGCGCTGGGTGTGTTGCGTATGGCTAAGCGAGGAGCGATTGTGCGCAAGTTACCCAGCGTGGAGACTCTCGGATCGGTCAACGTGGTGTGCAGCGATAAGACGGGCACGTTGACGACGAACCACATGGCCGTGACAAAGATCTGGCATTTTGATGCCGGACGGCCATTTGTCCTGGACGCATCAGAACAACCCACTTCCGCCATGCAGAGCGTCTTCCGGATCGGAAACATCGCCAACAATGGTCGACTGTCTCACGCCGGTCCTGGAACCCCGGCGACGGCAGCGTCTGCCGCGGCTGTGTTGTCGTCGACACGAGACCTGTCTTCGACGAGCGCCAAAAGCCGATGGGTCGGCCAACCCACCGATATCGCCGTTCTCGACATGCTCGACAACTTTGGAGAAGATGACGTGCGTGACCGAATCGGTCCACGGACGACAGAAACCCCTTTCAGCTCTGAACGAAAGTGGATGGGCGTGGTGATCAGGAGCGCTCTGAGCGACATGGCCAACCACTATGGGATCGGTTCCGAAACTGCATACATCAAAGGAGCGCTCGAGCAAGTTCTCGCCAGATGCGACACATATCTCACCAAGGACGGTCAGGAAGTCGTCCTGGACGAAGCGCGGCGGCAGGAGGCCACGACGGCGGCCAAATCTATGGCTGAAGAAGGGCTTCGAGTCATTGGCTTCGCCAGTGGATCGGTCAGAAACAAGGCCCGGCAAGGCAGCAGAAGCTCGACGCCTCGACTGGGCGATCGCCCACCGTCTCATCTAGAAAGCGAACCACCGAACGAGTCGGAAGTCTACACCGGCCTCTGCTTTGCAGGAATGGCCGGCATAAGTGACCCTCCACGGAAAGGCGTGGACAGGTCCATTCGGCGGCTGATGAGGGGGGGTGTGAAGGTCATGATGATTACGGGCGACGCTGAGGCCACGGCGGTGGCGATCGCGAAGAATCTCGGAATACCCATCAACGCTTCTTCTCCTTCCTCCGCGTCGAGGTCTGTGCTCTGTGGAGATGAGCTGGACCATATGACGGAGCATGAACTGGCGGAAGCAATTGGGAAGACGACGATTTTCGCACGCACGAGTCCCGATCACAAGTTGAAAATCATCCGGGCTCTCCAGTCGCGCGGGGACGTCGTTGCCATGACTGGAGACGGGGTCAACGACGCGCCAGCGCTCAAGAAGGCCGACATTGGCATTGCAATGGGCATGTTAGGCACCGACGTGGCCAAGGAGGCCGCGGACATGATCCTCACCGACGACGATTTCTCGACAATTTTGCGCGCCATTGAGCAAGGCAAGGGCATCTTCTACAATATTCAGAATTTCATCACCTTCCAGCTCAGCACGAGCGTCGCCGCTTTGTCATTTGTCCTCGTGAGCACCATTTTTGGTCTCAAGAACCCGCTCAATGCGATGCAGATTCTGTGGATCAGTGAGTTGACCATCTCAGGTCGTCTCCCTCTGCTAACCTCACGTAGACATCTTAATGGATGGACCTCCGGCTCAATCGCTCGGTGTCGAGCCCGTGGACCCGAGGGTCATGACACAGCCACCGCGACCGCGGAACGCGAATGTCCTCACCAAACGGTTGATTCAGCGCGTCCTCATGTCGGCATTGATCATCACCATGGGATCCATGATGATCTACGTCCGCGAAATGGTCGACGTGGACGATCCCACCAGTGCTACCGAGAATAGCCTGCCCTTGCGGACCCGAACGGTCACCAAACGGGACACGACCATGACTTTCACCACCTTTGTGCTTTTCGACATGTTCAATGCTTTGACCTGTCGATCAGAGAATAAATCGGTTCTCTTCGGCGAGCTGAAGCTCTTCGGAAACAAGATGTTCAATTACGCCGTCGCAGGGAGTCTGGCAGGACAGCTCTGCGTGATCTACTTACCATTTCTCCAAAGGGTCTTCCAGACCGAGGCGCTGTCACTGTGGGACGTGTTGACCCTGATATGTATTGCGAGCACAGTTTTCTGGGTCGATGAAGCGAGGAAATTTGTCATGAAACGACGAATTTCTATGCATCTGCCAAGCGTGGGATACTCCGCCAGCGTATAACACCGAGGCATGGCGTTTGGGACCCTTGGTGCGCATATAAGGAGTCTATAGCATAGACGTTGCAAAATGGAACATACTGAATTTCGTTGTCAGACTGAGCCTTGCGTCTTGTCTTGGCTTAGAGATGGGTTCTTCCCGTATTCACGGTTGGTCGATAATTAAAACTTGTTTAATAACCCCGCTCAGTTTGTCAACAGCCGCCAGACCATTTTTATCCCCGCCGTCATCGCTCTGCCTTTCCACTGTACCCCAATTGTCCTCACCGTGTCAGTAAATGCTATTTCCAGATCTCCACTGTCAACAGGCACACTCTCGACGAGACCCTTGATACACCTGCACGACTGCTCCACGCCTCCATGCGAGTCATACGACCAGATGGGCCTCGCGACCCTTTGGCGGGCCCGGAGTCTGGGCCTGAGCCTCCATTTCCAATCAAGTTGTTTGGTCCTGTCGTCAAAGGGTTTGGGCGAGGGAGCAGAGAAGTAAGTATTGATGACGACGAACTCTCTCTATCCATATCAACATGACCTTTTGCTTCCCTTCCTTGAAGAACTGTCCCGCAGTACGTCGCCGCCAGCGGAGGCACGTTCGACTCGAGTCTCCTATCGACATGTCGCTCCGCACAAAGGGGAGAGGGAAATGGCGTCTCGTCTTAAATGAGTGACCAATTCGCTCACATTTCAAGACACGGCAACTCAAGGCCAAAGGCGATAAGAGAACCGGCCAGCGTGGACGTCTGTGAAGCCAGCTCCAGTAGTTGACCGGCTTCTGATTGTTATTATCCTTAGCGCTTCATGTTCATCTCCCAGTCTCTCCCCGGCAAACCAATATCCAGTCCCTCACCCTTGGCAGCGTGGAACCAGATCCAAAAGCTAATCATCTCACCCGTTGTCTATAGTTGGGCATTCCAACCGCGAATATACCCCCAGACGGTCTCGCGTCTTATCCTATAGCATCCGGTGTGTACTTTGGCTTCGCCTCTCTCCGTCTCACCGCGTCGACGATCCAAAACCTGTCCGACGGACAGCCGACAACCAGCTCGTCACCAACGGTGGAAGTCTTCCCGTCCGTCCTCTCCATCGGCTACAACCCGTTCTACAAAAACACCGTCCGCAGCGTCGAAATCCACATCCTGCATGACTTCGACTACGACTTCTATGGCGCCAGCTTGAACGTGCTCATGCTCGGCTTCGTCCGGCCCGAGTACGACTACGCCTCTCTTGAGGCCTTGATCGACGACATCCAGTTTGACTGCGAGGTGGCGAAGCGCAGTTTGAGTCGGCCGACGTACGACAAGTATAGGAATGAGGAGTGGCTGAGGGACTTTTCGTGGGTGGACAAGGTTGACACGGCCAAGGTGGAGGCGGAAGTTTTGGCGAAGCAAAACTCGACGACGTGATAAGATGACGCTTTCTGGTTTCGTCGTTGATAGATCTTCTCACGTCTCGTTGCTATTTCATGATAGAGATAGAATGCAACCGCACAACTCTGCGCTCGTGCTGTGGACACCCTGTGGTCGAGAGTCATCACCAGTTTTGCGATTTTGGACCGACCTCGCCACCAACTTGTTGTTCTACAGTCCCTATAGGTTCGCAGATCTATGTCAGTAAATTTGAGCCTTTCCATACCTAACCCGATGTATGGGATCAATGTCACGTCGCGGTCCTTGTCGTAAGGCAGAGAATAACCGCCCATCTACAACCATTTGTAACGACCTCACCGATCAATGCAACGACAGGTCCCTTCCGCACACGGCTGAATATCTTTCACAATGTCAAGCTTGATCCATCTTCGGGCCCGGTTCGAACTTCGGTCTTCATCCCCTGGCGGCTCAACGACACCGCGGGCGGCCGTGGCCACCAGGAAGTCTTCATCGTACGCGACGACCTCGACACGAACGTTCTCGACTTTCTTCCCCTTGAACAAAGTAGACATACCCCTCTCGGCCTCGGCCGGCGCCGTCCACTTGGCCTCCTCGATCTTGTCACCTTCTGAAGCGGAGTCGACCCCGCGTATCCTGCCCGTCCGACGGGCATCTGGGGGCAAAGGCGCGACCACATCGACAAACTCCAGGTCTCGCAACCAGCTCGCCAGCAGTCCCTCCCCGACCATCTTGATGTAGGCTTCTTTCAGCGCCCAATACGTGTAGAACCGTCGGAGCTTGAAATGGATCATCTCCGCTTCTTCCTGCGATGTGTCCTGATCCTGGAAGAGAGTGTCATTCATGTCGTCGAACTCAGTCATCTCGCCGACCGGCATGCGCACAGGTAGTCTCTTCATGTCGGTCCTTTCGCGCTCAGAGAACATCTCCGCGAAGACCTCGACCCACTCGTCGAATTTCGCTTGGTTGACCAGATCTGTGGGCGTCCGGTGATCCTCATTGGTGCAGGCGACGTCGACACCGAGCCGGATGTGCTGGTGGCCATCGTCAGGCCCGGACGCGGCGCTTTTTGCTAGACTGATGTCTTGAACATGTTCCACGATGCACCCCGTCGACGCCTGCACGTTGGGAGTCTGGCAGCCCACGATGGCCACGAGGCCTGCCTGATGACTGACATTAAATTCAAGTCCGCCATCGGCCACCCAGTGGGCAGGAGGGTGCCAGTACGGTCGGCGATGTGGGTGCGGAGTGCGGGAAATCAGGACCTCATTCCATGGTATTTTGGCATAGCGATGAACGAACGTGTATTTGAGCAGTGCGCTCGCCAGTGACATGAATTTGTCGGCCGGGCGTATGAAGCGCGTGATAGCTTCTTGGTCGGAGGACTGCAAACTCGAAATAAGAGGAAGTTTATATGGCTGCTTTGGCTGAGACGGCACCAATGGTCGGGTGTCGATGTAGTACCGCACTATTTCAGTCTCGTAACATGGTTGCGGAGCCATGGTAACCTGTTCCCGTCGATGGATGGCCGTTTGGTGGAAGTCTAGTTCATATTAGTGACCGAGGGTTGGGCCAGGTGAATGTCAGTGAATTTGAAAGATATTCTCCGACAGTAAATAGTCCAAGAGGGAGTTCCAACCGACCAAAGACTAAATGTCAGTGTGCTACTATATTTACAAAAGTGGCCGTCTTTCGGCGCGTTATTTCCTGTCGGACTCGCGACTGGAAGGGGGCCGGATCATCTCGTAAGGCTGATCAGCCACATCCTGGCTGGCCATCTTGTCTTATCCCATGCTTCTTGTCCCGCTTCTGTGGTGGAGCCCGAAGGCGGTGGCAGAATTTTTCGAGATCCACTTTCATGATGTTGAGATAGAGGTCTGACTCAATCCCCGACGGCAAAGTCGAACAAAGATTTCATATGACGGCTCAATGACCATCACGGTCGGGGTGCTGGCCTTGCAAGGCGCCTTTCTCGAGCATATCATTCTGCTTCGAAAGGCGGCAGAATCCCTCGCGGCGCACCAAGCAAACCATGGCGGCGGCGACAATTTCGACTTTATAGAGGTGCGGAATGTAAGCCAATTATCGCGATGCGATGCATTGATCATTCCGGGTGGTGAAAGTACCACAATATCTCTGGTCGCCGCCCAGTCCGGTCTGCTGGAACCGCTACGCGACTTTGTCAAGTATGTGGCAGACAGATTCTCTATGGACGGCTGCTAAGTTACATCTAGGGTCGACCGCAAGCCCACCTGGGGGACCTGTGCCGGACTGATCTTACTGGCCGAGGCGGCCAACGCAACCAAGAAAGGTGGACAAGACCTGATTGGGGGCCTGGATGTCCGAGTGAATCGCAACCATTTTGGCCGACAGGTGGAAAGCTTTCAAGCGGATCTGAGCTTGCCATTTCTCCGAGAACTTGACGGTTTCCCCGATGGCCCATTTCCAGGGGTATTCATCCGGGCCCCTGTGGTCGAGAAGATTCTGCCACATGTGGCTGGCGTCCAAAAGGCCGAGCAGGCAATCGCAGAGACCGTTGTCGCTCCGTCGAAAGCGGCCAAAGACGATGGGGCCAAATCGGCCATGAGTGCCAACGTCGAGATTATGGGCGTCTTACCAGGCAGGCTGAAGAAGGCGGTCGGAAGGGGGGTGGAGGTGCCCGTCGCTGAAGAGGTCGGAGACATCATCGCGGTCAGGCAAGGAAACGTATTCGGAACCAGTTTCCACCCGGAGCTGACTTCAGACGTTCGGATACATGTTTGGTGGTTGATGCAAGTTTCACAGGCGCTTCGGGGTCGTTCTGATGTGCAGTGATCTTTCAGCCGAGAGCATTGTGACAGCAGGAGTCAGGAGTATGAGGGAAACCCAGTCCCGTCGGCCGGCCGCCATTTATCTCCCCTTTCCGTATTCCTCTTCCTCTTTGATCCTCTCGGCGTCGATGGCCCGACCGTAACCTCCTCGGCCTGGATCGAATTCATCGCGGTATTCATCGCGGACTTGTCCACCGGACTTGCCTCGTCTGGAAGAGCATGAGAAGAGCTGAATGTCACGAAATTGCCGCGATTCCACTCACCCGTATTGTCTGCCCTCTTGGAAGCCCGGATCCAGATCAGTTCGAATGACCCGCTCATCCAGTTTGGTGCCGCCAATGTATTTCATGCAGTCCAAAGCATCTTGATGGTTGTAGTATTCCACAAAGCAGAATCCGCAGGGAGTCTTCTGAAATCGGTCCAGTCCCATAACAAGGCGCTTGATTTCGCCGCATCTGCACGGGCTGAGTGCGTGTATATCATCCTAGGTCAGAGCTGCTTACTTTGAGAAGAGTTCATGGATCTGCTCCTCCGTGGTGTAGAATGACCTGGCTCGGTTCAGCACGTCCTTGGTGTCGCGCCGTCGACGAGAGAACTCACAAATTGCCGACATAGAGTGTGGTCGCATCCTTGAGAGGGTCCGTCTCGTCGAATTTGCCGTCGTTGCCCTCTCGATCCTCCGGCTGGTCGCGGCCAAACTTGCGCTTCTTGTTCTGCAACACAGCCGGTCAGCCGATACGAGAGCCGTTCTCGAGAATGGAGATGAGAGCTCACCCTGCCTAGATAGTAGGCGCTGGGCCTGTCAAGTCGCTCTACTGTTGGCTGCATGGTGATTCGTGAGGGTTGAGCGGCTTTGGGAGAGAGTGTGCAAAGGTGGAAGGAATTGACGCGCTGAGAGATCTGCAACGCGGCCATGCGCGAGGTCTGCTCTTCCCTTCCCCTTCTCTTCGCAACCTCCATATTCACCCCTTGTGCAAAGCAATAGCACGCTGGACACGTCCTCTTCTATCGCTAAACGGTATGATCCTTCTCTAAGTTTGCCTACGCTTCACCATGCCCAAAGTCATTGGCTATACTCCGCCATGGCTGTCGCGACCATCGCCTGGAGCAAGAATATTCTCCGACCCAGAAACACAGTCGCCTGCCTCACCCTCGAAACGGTCGTCTTATTTGGGATCACCACCGTCGACCGACTATCAGGGACCGAGGAGACTGGTGGCCAGCAGAGGCACCGAGATCTTTACGGTTGTGGGAAATAAGATTCGGTGGGCAGATCTGGCTCGTGTAAAAGATCAGTGGGAGGACAGCAGCCACAGGGGACCAAGCTATTCCGGAGCTGGGGATGGATTGGGAGACGAAAATTCGCTGCCATACAGGGTTTGTTTTGTGCCAGGTTGGCCCATCTCTTCCCAGGATACTGACGACTTCAGAGCCTTGTGACGTCCGTCTACTACCAGATCCGGCAGATTGTGATCTCGCCGTCTGGGACATTCCTCGCCATATGCACCGAACATACAGTTCATGTCGCCGTGCTGCCCGACTCGTCCCGATTAGCCGACGGCGATAGATCGCCGTTGAAGCTCAAAACCTATCAACTCGGCCCGACGATTCATGTCATTCCAGAGTCCCCTCTGGCTTCAGTTCTCTGGCATCCACTGGCGGTTGCGACCTCCTCCACCGACTGTCTCGTCACAGTGACGGCCGAAGCCGCCGTCCGTGTGTGGGAGCTGGACCGTTCGAATCACTGGACTTTTGAACGTCCTGAACTTGCCATCGACCTGAGGAAGTTGGCGGATGCGGTATCGTGTGACCAGGATTTCGAACCCTGTGGGTTTGGCAAAACCCGTGGCTTCTCCGTCGACGATTTCGACATGGAAGTCTCGGCCGCTTGTTTTGGTGGACGAGCTGGTGAACAGGAGGATGCCTGGGCCAGCATGACTCTATGGACAGCGATGAGGAATGGAGATATATACGCCCTCTGTCCTCTTCTTCCCTCTAAATGGACACCGACATCCACGACCATTCCGTCTCTCACGACGTCGGCGGTATCCCGCATGGCATCCATTGCCGCAGAGGACGCCGACGCCGACGACCGCCGGGCAGCAGATCAGCAATATGAATGGGTGCAGGAGATTGACGACGAGGATCCGTTGCTTTTGGACGCGTCGGACCCGTCGGAGCGGTATGAGGTCCGATTGAGGCCGCAAAACCCGAGTGCCATCCCTCGGCTCCAAGGTCCGTTCGAGCTCCCGATGGAAGACGAGGCCATCGACATCGAGGTGTCAGATATCTTTGTTTTCCCTTCTCATCTGGAGGTAGAAGATATCCTCTCTGGTGAAGACGACTATGAAGAGTGGGGCACCGCAACTCCGACCGGCATTCCCTTCACGACGGTGTGTCTTGCCTCGACGGACAACAAGGTTTACTTTGCTCTCGAGCTTGAGGGGGTCTCTTGCCAATGGCTTCCCAAGAAAGGAAGGAGCACATTCAGCCTCCCGTCTTCCGATGCCAGAGAGCTTCCTTTGGTTGAGTCCGTGATCCTTGACGGCACTCTCCCCGGTCACGCCTCATCCAGCTGGCCCGTTTTCACCGGTGATCCCGTGCACAGTCACAGCTTATTCTTCACCACGGCGACCCAGATCTACTCTCTTTCTCTCAATGAATGGATCACCCGCCTGGCGGTGGAATTGTCAGGTGACGGCCCGGCCGACCCAGCTCTCAAGACGCGACTCGACACCAGCTGCCAGAGCCAGATCTGTGTGGCAGACAAGGTGATTGAAATCAACGAGAGCCCAAAGGCTCCACTGTCGGCTCCAACGCTGGTGGATGACGCCTACTTGGGGTATTTCATGCTGACATGCACGCCCACCACCGCTTACTCGGCGTTCTTCGATCAGTCGCATCTCCGCGAATCGATCGCCAACCCGTGGTCTCCCGAGCGGACATCAACGTCCTTGATCCTTGCTCAGAGCCAGCTTGACCGAATCACGGCGGAAGAGGAAGCAGAAGACGGCGGAATCAACCTGCCGACCAGAGCGCCGTACGCGCCTTCGAATGTGCTCTACGCCAACGCCACACATCCGCTTCGACAATTGCGCGACCGGATACCAGCGAATCACAAAAAGGCCATGACTGAACGGCCCATGAGATTGAGTCCCGCATGTCTGGACGTGATGACGTCCGCTCATCGGACCATTGCTGTACAGACGGCCGAATTGGAACAAGCCGCGGCCGAGCTGTTCCGCCGATGTGAACGGCTCCGAGACGAGCTTGGAGACCAGGTGAAGCAGATGAGTGAGCTCGCCGATCGGCTGCAGCACTTGCACGGCCTGACCCATGACGGGGACGACGATCGGAGGAGTCATGAGGCCAGGATCAGAGAAGCACAAGAAAGACAACACAGACTGGTCCAACGCTACGAAGTCCTTCGCCGGAAGGTCGGCCGGGTCGGAACGGCGAGGCAAGAATTGAGCTCGAAAGAGGTGGCCTGGATCGAGGAAATCGAAACCTTGGGTCGGAATGTGGGCGTGGTGGAACCGGAGAACGAGAAAGTGCCGGCCCCATTGGACTCCAGATTCGATACCGTAAGTTCGATACTGTCTGTGAAGGGTCCGCTAACTGGCATAGGTTAAAAATTTGGCCCGGGAATTGCTGGCAGCGAGTCGACAGCTGGAAAAGCAGCAGGCCGAGCAAACAGCGAAGGCGTCCAATGGATTGGAGCCGAGCGACTCATCCCCGTCTCGAAGATCTCCCTTCACCGTGTCTAGTCGCCTGCAAAAGGAGAAGATCGCGGACGTCATGGCCATGGTGGAGCGGGAGGGCGCTATCATCGATGCTGCCATGTCGCGATTGGAGAGGCTAAACATCGAGGACTAATTGATTGGCCGGCAGTTGTCTATTGATCTTCTGAAAGACTGGTGGTCTCGCGAGGGAGGGAGAATGCTGATGAGGATACGGCAGATACCAGGTCGCGAGCAACACCTCCACGAGGATATTCGTCTATTCTAAAATCGGGTCTCCCTCACCACACCCCGCCGAGTCAAGGCGTCAAACTCCATCCATTTGGCAATGCCCTTCTTCGCTCCCAAGTCGCCCAGCACTCGACCTGGATTCATGACATGGCAGCCTTCGTACGTGACTGCGAATGCTGGCGTTTCCGCATCCGCGAGAACCAGCGCGGTCGGCAGTGGGTACAAGTTCAGCGATGAAGCATAGTCCCAAAACACTGGTCGGATAGACAATGGGAACGGAGCCAGATGGCCTTGGTCGAGTATGGTCTTGACGAGTTTGCGCGCGGTCGCTGCCGCTGTGGTTGCGTTGGTATTGATCTTTGACACCGGAGTCGCCGTCGGCTGATGCGAAGTCGCTTCTTTAACCGCTTCGTCGAGGTCCATTGATTCCGGCTGAGCGGACCCATGGGGCTGTTGCTCCCCTCCTCCTTCCCCATCATCCTGCAGATTGGGGAAAACGACGGCATTCCTCCTCAGCCTCCCACTGATGTCATCTCTGAAGAGCACAATTTCCTCCACCGGTCCGAACAGGCTCATGCGCGCAGGATTGCTGGCCCATATGGCTTCGCCAGCACAGTCCGTCTCTTTTTTGCCGGATGCTGTATTAGCATTCGCGATTGCTCTTCTTATTCTCGACGTGAACAACTCCGGGATGGCCTGACGAGGCAAGACAACGGCGGCGCCAGCTGAGAACGAGCTCGACCACGGATCGCCGTCGCCGGGCACAAAGACGAAAGTGGTGCTGGACAGCAAGGTCGGGAACTCCGACAAGACCGAGGCCAGCGCATCAAAATACTCTTTGTATTCCACGCTTCCTCCTCCTTTTGTCGACCCCGCCATCGATGCCGCAGAGACAAAATTGCCCATTAGAACAATCGATAGTGGCTGCTCGTCCATCTCCCCAGAGACCGTGTATGAAGCGAGAATTGCACGGAGAGCTTCCAGTGTCCTCGGGTTGTCCAAGTGACATTCGCCAATCATGACCACCTTACTTTGTTTTCGTTCATCATGGTCGGAATCTCCTCGCCCCCAAAGTCGTCGTTGAATCCTTCTCATCTGAGAACCGACCGCGTTCTCACTGCCCACGCCGAGAAAGTCAACCCAGCCCTGACCGGCTCCAATGCTCGTGCGAGCATCGTCTGACTTGACAGCGTGACCCGTGCCGATCGTCACTTCTCGTCGTTCCGGAGGAGGCCCAGCCATCGTCTCGGCGAGAAATTTCCCCTTGATTTGTCCTCCCACGCCTCCTGCACCGCCCAAATTGGAATTATTGGAGCCGTCTTCCTCGTATATCCCCTCAATCAGGACCATCATGCCGGGGCAATACCAGGCTCCATCTTCCGGCACTGGTCGTGCTGCCGACAAATCCAGGACGACACTCCCCGACAGATCGGCCAAGGCGAGATCTCCCGCAGGCGAATTCACCAACATGCCCAGGAGTAAGTGCGATGTGCCGGAGCGACCAAGCAGGTTTGAGATCGGCGTGATTTTGTAAGCTTGTTGCACCGTCGCGCCACTACTGCCAGAATGCATCAGGCTTGGAGGACGGGTAGCTGTGGAAAACGATGGCGCCTGAAATGATTCATTCCGCAAGAGTCTCTGATGTACCAAGTGGTACCGGTTTCGGAACATGGAGACCTTGTGCTGGATGGGGGGCAGGAGCGAAGGAGTCGAACTCACTGATTCTAATGTCTTCTTCGTCGTCGAATAAATCAGACGGGGCTGGTGAAAGGCCGAAACAACTTTGAGATAGGATCGGACATCCTGATACATGTGGTCATCTTTCTCTTGCCCGCTCTCGGTATTTTCTGTCCTGTCCAAGGCTGAGACCGCCAGTTGTGGCCCGTCATCTCCAAAAGCCGACCGGGTCTCTAAGGAGGTCGATCGCGACAAGTTCAGCCCTCCAGCGGCACTGTTGCTTCGCGATAGTTTTCCAGGATCCAATCGTCCACCTGACATGCATGGTTCCAGGCTCTTCAGGATGCTGGATAACTTCTTTTCTGGTCCGTCCTCGACCAAGATGCCGCCGCCAGTTCTCTTCCAGGTCCTGGCAATTTCATCAAGGACACGCTCAGCCAGGCCCTCCTCGCGCCATCCGCTTCCGCAGAATTTCCCTATAAATGTCGACAGAAGCCCCAACCCGGAAGAGGTCAAAGTCAGATTGTGCTTCTTGGTCAGCGTTCTGAACGCCACAGGTCGCAGGGTCTGAGGAGGAAGGAGAATGGGGAGGACTGTCGGAGTCGGGGTCGTCGTCGTTGTGTTCAACTGCGGCGCAAACGGCTGTCTTATGCCTGGCGGTCTATTTGCAATTGGATATGCGGGTGTGCCGAACCCTGGAGACGAAGAGAGAAGTTGATCCCGGTTAACTTGGACTGATTCCGCTCGAAATAGTGGCCCCGGTATTTTCGGAGTCGCGACCGGTTCTTCCATGGCTCCTGGCAAGCAGTAGGTTCAACCAGGAAGATCACAGCAGCGGAGGAAGAGGGTTGCAAGAAATCCATCTACGCGCCGGACGTGGATCGACGCGTTGGTGGGCCGCGTGCCGCCATGTATGACGCGCTCTCGGCTATATTTTGTTTAATGGCAGCGACCCTCACGCCATTTACCACAACCCAAGCCAACGTCATCTCATCTCCCTTTTGGTCCGGAGGCACATTTCTCTTTTCCGTAACATTCTTCTTCCCAGTCCATTGTTACCACTTGTCGGACTAGTTGTTGGTTCAGGGCCATGATGGCAGATCCAGCCAACCCTCCCGATTCCCATGTGAACAACGAGGAAGCGTCAGATATGTCGCCTCAAGATCGCCTGGCAGACCTCACGGCAAAGGCGACGGCAGAGTATGCAGTCAAGCATTACTCGGAGGCCGCGGAGATGTACTCGCAAGCGACAGAACTGCAGGCGGAACTCAACGGCGAAATGGCGATCGAGAATGCGGATCTGCTGTACTCGTACGGCAAATGTCTTTTCTACCTCGCGCAACAAACCAGCTCGGTCTTGGGCGGAACCGCGGCCTCGGCGCAGTTATCTAAGAACAAAGAGAAACCGGAGTTGAAGAAGCGGCGCGCAAAGGCGACACCGAAACCTCCGCCAGCGAACGGGCCCGGAAATGGAGAAAGCTCGATGGCTGCCGCTGTCTCCACGGAGCCGTCCCCGAACGTGGGAGATGTGAAGACCGAGACCAATACGCTACCGGACAAGCCCCTCTTTCAGATCACCGGAGATGAGAACTGGGATGATTCCGAAGACGAAGCCGAAGCAAGCGACGACCACCCAGATCATGAGGAGGGAGAGGAGGGTGAGGAAGAAGATGATTTTGCCAACGCGTTTGAACTTCTCGATCTTGCTCGGGTTCTATACCTCAGGAAGTTGGAACAACTCGAAGAGTCGACGCTGCAGGAAGCCAATAAAGGAAAATATGTCCCATCCATAGATTTGGCTCCACCGATTAAAGAGGTGAAGAAACGGATTGCAGACATATACGATCTTCAGGCCGAGGTGTCGTTGGAAGGAGAGAAGTACGCCGCGGCGGTGACGGATCTGAAATCGTGTCTGGCGCTGAAGGAAGAATTGGAGCCTCGAGAGTCGACCATTTTGGCCGAGTGCCATTACAAGCTCAGCCTGGCGTTGGAGTTCAGCAGCCAGACCCAGCAACGGGATGCGGACGGAAACCCTGTCGGCGACCTGGAGGTCGACTGGGACATCCGGAATGAAGCGATTGCGCAGCAGGAGAAGGCCATCGATTGCTGCAGACTCCGCATTGCCAAGGAAACCAAGGAGATGGACCAGTTGGAAAATGGGAAAGAGAAAGACAAGATGATGGCGCAGATCGAGGATATGCAAGATATGATCGCCGAGATGGAGGTCAGGTTGGCCGAGTTGGCAAAACCACCAGTCTCGGTGAAGGCGGAGACGGAGATGAAGGAACAGATTTCAGGCGTGCTGGGTAGCATCATCGGCGCGTCAGCGGAGGAGCAAAAGGAGAGATTGGCCAAAGCGGCCGAGACGGCGAATGATTTGACAGGCCTGGTGAAGAAGAAAAAGCATAAGGCGACCGACGGACCGGACAGTGGATTTGGATCTGCGGCTTCCACTCCTGTCCCTGTGCCTGAGTCTAGCATCGAGGGGGGGAAGCGAAGGGTCGAGTTTATGGATGAAGCTGAAGATTGTCCTGTCGGGAAGAAAGCAAAAGTCGAGGACGTCGAGGATGATCAACATGGCTTGTGAGGTGGCTTGTAAGGAGGCTTTGGTGAATGATATCAAAATCTTCAGGTGGAGGGCGGTTTGCGGCTCAAAAGCGGCGCTGACGGCTCTGTGTTTTATACATGATGTATGAATCGAATTGATCTCTCCGCTGCCTCTTCGTGACGACGGAGAAGTTATATATCATGCCAGCTGTGAACAAATCAGCCATCCTTGCCGTGAGGTAGAATATATGTGTGTTGGTCCCATTCTCTTGAAATCTATGACCACTTGTCAGCCTTGCCTGTATATCGCCAAATAGTCGTGTATGGTCTCCCAGACGAGGAACATGATGGTGGCGATGGAGGAGTAACAGCCGCGTCTTGCAGTCCGCCTAAATAGAGTCGTAGTCATCAACTATGGCACTCACTACCTTGTTGGTGTGTGCCGTATTGTTTGAATAAAATGTAAATCAGTCTTGGAGACACAACGCACCTTCACGACCAAAGTGGTGGGAGTTGAAGTCTGGCAAACAATAAGCAGTCTGGGATCCCTAATATAAATTACTATGGTATGAGTGAACGAACCGAATTACCGTCATGATTAAGAATCCAGTCAAAAGAGAGTACGAAGACGCCATTCCATGTCGGGGTATCATCGTGAATCAGTAACGTCATGCCCGTCAGCATTATCGGCCATGCCCCATGTCAACGCCGTCAATCCCGTCATAGAGCGAATGTGACCATGGCCGTCCGGGCCCATCCATTATATCGCCTCTCTCCCACAACAAAGCTCGTCAGATGAATAAAGTGATGGCTGCCGCTGCTGCCAGTGAGCAGCAATGCCAACTCTCGGATGCAAGGTCGATGCCGGTGTGCAAGAAGCGAGATCGCCCGGTGGCCGGCTCAGGACAGATTATCTTCACTCCTGGTTCCGAAGCTCGTCACGCTCGTCCCCACAGCGGCCCTCCGACCAAAACGTTCCCTCTTTCTCTGCCGTCTTTTCGCGGCCAACTGCGGGCTCCAGACACCGGCAAAGAGGTCTTCACACTCGTCTTCATCCTGAGAATCGAACTCCAGCTCCTCACTCGGTTCGACACTGCCATCCACCAGCTTTCGCAGGTCCTTGGAGGACAATGGAACCACTTCGTCGTAACCGTCTTCGGCGACGTGGTTGTCATCTTGATTTTCCCAAGACACACCGATGCGGATGCGCTTGGTCTCCAAAATGAACTTGCCCACTTTGTACTTCTGGCTCTCTTCATTCGCCGCCACATACTTCCAGCCGAGCACGCTACCACAGATGGCGCAACTGATGTCACTCACGGTGTGTTGTCCTGTGACCAAGCTTCTCGGAACGGCTTTGTTTTGGTAGGTATTTGGCAGCGCCGGCGTGTTCGTGTGGATATGACTCGTCGTGCCTTGGATGAGGTATGCGCGGCCATGGCGGCCAGTGAAGCCCTTGCTGATGATTTGCGACGTCAGGCACAGATCGGTCGAGCACTTGGCGCATTGTATATGCGACCGGTGGCCATGAAGAAACTTGTCCTCGGGTGGCAGAACTACTGACGAAGCCGGGCACGCCGGAACCGGCGTCGGTGACCGGGTAAATGGATTCGAAGATGAGGACGTCGATGAGGAAGTCGTCGATGCCGTCGAGACGTTGCTGTCGGTGCTAGATTTACGGGACTGCCGCCGGAAAGGGACGGAGGGCAGGAGGTATGTAGGAAAGACGGTGGGAATCGCGTAAGCATCGGCGGGCTTGCGCAAGAAAGACATGATGTGGGAGGACGAGATGTCCTGCCAACAACGAAGACGAGGTGGAGGAAGAGTCAACGGAGCACCGAAGATTCAATCGACCATCTGTCGAATCGACTCTCTCATGACGCATATGACCGAAGTCACCGCCGGATGCGCGGAAAGGGATGGCGTCGACGCGTGATAGAACCCCACTATTGACAAAGTCCGAAGGAGAAATATTGTCCCCCAGGGCGAAGATGAGAGTGACCACCAAGTCGACAAGGAGCGTAGGACAACTACACGGCGGTCAGAAGGCGCTGCGGTGGCCCAGATTTCAAAGCAGAAACCCGGCGGTCGGATGGTCCATCCACAGCTCGAGGGGCACAGACAAAAGTCATTATTAACGGAGCCGGATACCCACCAAGTCCGCGTGATCAGGTCACGACCTCCGTTATCGATAGTGGCTTTCTTATCGATACCGCCTCTTCTTGGCGCAGACCCACTTACTGCAGATCCCCCAGCAAGCCACAAGAAACTTTCTTCACGCGGTACCTTGCTCTTCTGAAAGGTCTGGAGTGAATCAGTCCATTTATCCGCGATCTCACCTCAGGCCGTGAACTATATCAATCAACACCAAGTAATGCCTGGTCGACCTAGCGTGGTGGGGATCTTCAGCCTCGTGTAAGGCGAACATGATATTCCGAGAAACTCGACCCAGACTGTGGTAACTTGGTAGGTACCACGGGTAAGGATGATGAACAGTTGACTGGCAGCACTTGAGGTGTCTCGACCCGATTCATGGCACACGATTCTGCCTTTCATTCCTCCTGCTGTCAGAAGCCTTGTACTCAAGGGATCTCGGCGACCAGGACCTGCGGCGTAGGGAGCATCTGTGGCTTCCGCTAGTCAAAGCTAATTCGACAATATTTACAAGGTATCAATCAGGACGAAGCCAAACGCCAGACATTCCAGACATAATCGGAATTCGTGTCAGTTGGCCCATCCCTTGCTCATTTCGACTGCTTTCGTCCAGCGACGGAACCGGGATGATGCTTCCTCCGGGGAGATGGTAGGGTTAAACACTGTGCTACCCTCGGTATTGACATTCTTGAGTTCGTCAATACTCTCCCAGACCCCGACGGCCAGGCCGGCGGCGATGGCGGCGCCGAGAGCGGTCGTCTCGCGCATCGCCGGTCTCTTGACGGGAATGCTGATGAGATCAGATTGCGTCTAATGCCCGTTAGCACGGGGTCGACTCCAGCCTCTAGTGAAGCAATGTCGACCACTCACCTGCATGGTCAGGTCGGAATTGCACATGCCACCATCCACGGCAAGCTCGGTCAACTTGTGCTTGCTGTCCTTCTCCATGGCCTCCAAAATGGCCTTTGTCTGGAAACAGGTGGCCTCGAGAGTCGCACGCGCAATGTGCCCACGCTGGGTGTAGGCGGTGATGCCAAAAATGGTGCCGCGAGCATCATCGATCCAGTAAGGGGCAAAGAGACCGCTGAACGCCGTCACGAACGTGACTCCGCCGTTGTCCTCGACCGTCTCGGCCAACTGACTGACCTTGCTCGAAGACTCGATGAAGCCAAAGTTGTCAACCAGAAACTTCACACTGGATCCGGCGACGGCAATACTTCCTTCCAGGGCGTACATGGGCTTGCTGTCGCCGCCAAAGTCAAAGGCAACCGTGGTCAAGAGTCCGTGGGTTGATGTCACCGGCTTTTCCCCGATATTGTACAAGATGAAGCTTCCCGTTCCATACGTGTTCTTCCCGAGACCGGGGGTAAACCCTTTTTGTCCGACCAGCGCGGCGGACTGGTCGCCCAAGCAGCCGGTGATCGGGCAGCCCTTCAGGAGGGTGGTGGCCAGAGAACCGTAAGCGGAAGGGTCGGAGGAATGGACGATCCTGGGGAGGGCGACCTTGGTGTTGTCCACACGGAAGAAGTCCAACAAGGATTCGTCATATTGCAGTGTTTGCAGATTCATGAACATGGTCCGTGACGCATTGGACGGATCTGAAACGAAGACATTTCTCTTGGGTCCTGTCATGCTGCAGGGTCAGCCATCTTCCGGCGGGAATCACTCCTGTGGTCGGGCGCATTTGGCAGCGATGTGACGAGCCTTGCCGGTGAAGATGCCAGGACGCGTTCAACGTGGCATCCATTCCCCTGCAGCCATTCACCAGAAGAATGCACTCACCTCCGTTCAATTTGTAAACCAGCCACGAGTCTATCGTTCCAAATGCCAAGACTCCCTTGTCGTACGCTTCCTTCACTTTGGACACATTTTCCAAAAGCCAAAGAAGCTTGCCAACGGAGGGATAAGTCGACAGTGGCAGACCACAGAGGTCTTGGAGCCGATCTGCACCGAGACGATGTTTTAATTTGCGGATCAGGGCTTGAGTTCGCGTGTCGGTCCATACGATCGCGTTGTACAGTGGTTCCCCGGTCTCCTTGTTCCAAACGACGGTGGTCTCTCTCTGATTGGTGATGCCCACAGCTTTGATGCTGTTGATGGAATGGCCTTGGTCCTGAAAGAGTTGAACCGCTTCGTCAATGCATTTCTCCACGGACGTCACGATCTCGAGCGGGTCGTGTTCGTGCCATCTGAAGGAAGGTGTGTGGTCAGCATGTCTGGACACACCGAGAGAAGAACTCGATTACCCCGAGGAAGGATAGATCTGTGTGAATTCGATCTGATGGGAGGCAACCGGCTCGCCGTCTTTGTTGAAGATCAAAAACCGGGAGCTGGTAGTGCCCTGGTCAATCGAGCCCACAAATGTCTCTTGCATGCTTCCCATCTTGGTCGTCGTTGTTGCCGAGTCTGGTTGGGAAAGGTCGATGAACGTACTCCACCGACCAGTCGAGGAGGGGGGAGCTATCATCATATATAGACATGGTGAAGCGAGGGCGACGCCGAGGCGGGGCCGTCCCAGACTGCCCCGGTTCGATGCTCCAGCTTGGAGTCGGTTCCCCTCTTCGCAGGTATTTGGCCTGATCTCGGTACGGATGGGCAAAATTCCGCGTCTGGAGAGCGGTGCAAGCCCACGAATTCTCCACGTACGGGGTGTGGCTGCGGTCAGGCGGAAAATGCGGAGCACCCTGTGTTGGCAGGGATGGATGCACATCTGACATCAACTTGAGCAGACCACGGGGAATGAGGTGTGTCGGCCGTTGACAAGCCCTTGCGCTAGATCAATCTCATCGTTCTTTTGCACAGAGGCACGGTTGCTGGCTGGCTATTCTTCGGTTCCACTGTCGGACTCCACGCGCCGATGTGCATGAGTGCCAAGGTCAAAAAAAACCTTTCCCGATCAACTGTGGCGTTGTCAGGTGCCAGGTACAAGTCGATGTTCGAAGCTCCGCTGTGGTGGTGACAGTTGATCCTCCTTGCGGCACGGCCTAATCTCGGTGGACGCCTGGTGATCCAGGGAGGGAGTGCCTGACGTTTGCTGCTCTCCTGCTCTCCCCTTGCCAGTCCACCAAGCGAGGAAGCCCAGGAGGTATATATGTCATGCCACTCCCTTGGAATTGCCGTCTGTTGTAGCTTTGCGAACCTCATCTCGTCCTTGGATGGTATGCAGATCGGTGTTGATATCCGAACTCGGTATCTCTGAAAGGGATGCTCTTGTGGGGCCGATAACTCGGTCGCCGTTCGCCATGCTCAGCCCGAGGTGCATTGCCTTTGATCCGACCAGTCTGATCCAGGGATCCGCCGGCTCGGTCAGTTCGAAGAAAGGGTGTGGAATGACACTAATTTGTAAAGGCGATACCAATGTCAGATACCGGCCCTATGAAACTGAGCCGTGTTACCGACCTGAGAGGGAGAGAAGGCGGAATATGGGGAGATATGATGAATGAGACCATTTATTTAAGCCCAATATATCCCCATGGGAAGAAACCGGCCAGCCCGTCACCCCACAAACTCAAAGCTTTTGATATCGACGCATTAATTATTCATTATCCCTTCCCGCTCGCCCTCCCTTTGCCGTCCTCTCCTCTCTTCCATGTCCCTTTCCTCACAGGAAAAGTCAATAATGACCAAAGCATCTCATGCAGAACATCTCACCGTGCCTGGGCGAGAGGGTCGCCCAACCTCCGTGCTCGGCCAGCCGGCCTTCTCTGAGCATGGAGCTTTGGTCGATCATAAAGGTCCCCAGGAAGAGACCGTTCAAGCAGAGCCCGATCTGGCATGGAGTCGAATCCGACATTGTCTGAGAGAGCCTCTGTCCGAATTCTTCGGCGTCTTCATCCTCATCATGTTCGGAGACGGCGTCGTTGCTCAGGTTGTGCTGAGCAACGGAGAGAAGGGCGACTATCAGTCGATCTCGTGGGGCTGGGGTCTAGGAGTCATGCTCGGTGTCTATACAGGCGGCATCTCGGGTGCCCACCTCAACCCAGCCGTCACCTTCGCCAATTGCGTCTTCCGGAAATTCCCCTGGCGAAAGTTTCCTGTGTACATGCTCGCACAGGTCCTCGGAGCCATGACCGCGGCAGCAATTGTTTATGCCAACTACAAATCGGCCATAGATGTCTACGAAGGAGGACCAGGCATTCGCACCGTGGGTGGTGCCAGCTCGACCGCTGGCATCTTTTGCACTTATCCCGCCGAGTTTATGACCAAGACTGGTCAATTCTTCTCGGAGTTCATTGCCAGCTCTCTTTTGATGTTCCTCATCTATGCGCTGAAAGACGATGGAAATCTTGGTGCCGGCAATCTCACGCCCTTGGGCCTCTTCTTCGTCATCTTCGGCATTGGCGCATGCTTTGGATGGGAAACCGGCTATGCCATTAATTTGGCGCGAGACTTTGGTCCTCGCCTGGTCTCCTACATGATCGGCTACGGCCACGAGGTTTGGTCTGCTGGTCATTATTATTTCTGGGTATGACGAGCGGTGGCCCACTTTATGGAAAGATCTAACGATGCCCCTCAGGTTCCAATGGTTGCACCCTTCTGCGGCTGCTGCTTTGGTGGCTGGCTCTACGACATGTTCCTTTTCACCGGCGACAGCCCGGTCAACACCCCTTGGATGGGGTTGAAGCGATTCCTTCAGCCCAAGCGTTCCGTGTGGTCGAACACCTACCTTGACAGTCAAGTGTGAGAAATTTCTCCTAAAGAGATGAGTCCCGCGGTCGCTCAGGCATATTGTACATAGAAAGATGGTCGTAGAGATCGGGCCAAAAGGGAGAAGCATGAATTAGACGTCCAGCGCTTTAGACTGCGATTTGGCGGTGTTAGGATAGCTATCCTGGCCAGATGTTTATCCATCTGAGACTGTGTTGTTAGTAGCATAACAATCTTTAGCTCTCTTATTCTTTTGTCGGTGCCACTCATGGTGGCATTTAAGATGAGACGTGTCTGTGGCTGTGACGCCAAAGTTGTCTTTCAAGTCGGCCCGCATCCCAGAGCAACACGATAACTTGTTTTGATTAGGGATATCGACAGGAGGAGGAGCACAACACATTGTAATCATCTGCTCACCATGTGTCAGCCTTCACAAGGAGCATGATCTATCTTTCAGGTCAACTGGTTGCCCAGGGAACAGTGTTTCAGCCTGTTGTATCTCGCTCCTCAATTGTGTGTATATAAAGACCTCTAGATTCCATCAATACAAAGAGGACAGTTGACTCCTGATTTACAAAATCTGACACCATGGTTGCACCGCGTTCACGCAACGGCACGCGACGACTCATGTCCACCATGACCCATGTCAAGCGGCCTGTGGCAGCTTTGACGGGTCAGCGCTAATCAGCCATATGATCATTATCCGGGAGAAAGTTTCATGGTAGAGTAGCGGTCTTCCGCGATGGGAGATTGAACAGAGAACGAACAAGTGCCTCTCCATATTGCCATAAAGGTGAAGTGAATCAATCACAGAAGCGATTAGACTACCTTGAGTACACCCCGCGAGCTGCAGGTCGTATAGCAGGAGTGTGCAAGTACAACTGGCTTGCTGGGAGAGGTCCACACACATTTGCTGTAGATCGTTAGCTGGTGATATGACCTTGGAAAAACTCATTCATCATCACACCACAATCTGCTGCGGGGATAATTCTTCCAGGATTTATGCGTGGATGGATGCAACGCTACTAAAAACGTGGCACGCGATTTGGACGTCTTAACTGGTATTCCCACTTAATGGATGGAGAATACTCCGCCCTGACTGCCGAAGGGACCGTAGTTTTGACCCGCTATTCTGCTGCTCGGTCAGCCAGCACCGAGGTTTGATGCTCGGGCGAATTGCACCGACTTGCAGCTCCGCAAACGCCATCTTTAGATGGGCCGTGCGCCCTGTATAGGCTTACATCGTGGCTTGCATACCTCATCATGGGGCCAGGCTGAGCAATCTGTTGGCTGACCCCAGCCTGATGACAACTCAGGCAAGGATATGGCCCGAAACTTTGCGGACCAGAGAAGCAGACCTGGCGTCGCCGCGCCACACCCCAGATCTATTCTCCGGGTGATGTATCCAATTCTCTGGCAAGTCTCGTACTTAAACCTCTGGGAGGTTCAAATATTGGCCACCAGTTCATTCTCCATTTCATTGCCCACTACCTGAATTGGGCGCATAATTAGTGGTAATCGCAGCAAGGCTCTGACGCTGTCCTTCGCTGTGAGCTCTACACCATGTCCTCCCGTTTCGCTGCGCGTCGGATATTAAAGCCGTTGGCATATGCTTCTGCGTTGACCACCGCAGGAGGCGCTGTGTTCTACATTTCCTACCGGCCCAGAAATGTACCGGGTGCTGACACGTTGGCACCAAAACCACCCAAGAGAGATGAGAATGGTGTCATCATACCACCGACGTTCCCTTCGATCAAGAGCAGAGCCGATCAGATTGCCGATCTGAAGCGAGACTCGACCGACTCGTCGACGATATACGACTTGCTCGTGATCGGAGGAGGCGCCACAGGTACGGGAATCGCTCTCGATGCCGCGACAAGAGGTCTGAAGGTGGCACTCGTGGAAAGAGATGACTTTGGCAGTGGTACCAGCAGCAAGAGTACGAAACTCGTCCACGGTGGTGTCCGATATCTCGAGAAGGCGGTATGGAACCTGGACTACAGCCAATACCAGCTCGTCAAGGAGGCCCTGCGGGAGAGAAAGAACTTTCTCTACACGGCTCCACATCTGTCGTCCTGGCTGCCCATCATGCTGCCACTTCAAAAGTGGTGGCAAGCGCCATACTTTTGGGTCGGCACCAAATGCTATGACTTTCTCGCCGGTTCGGAGGGTATCGAGAGCTCCTACTTTTTGCCACGGAGTAAAGCGCTCGAAGCGTTCCCCATGTTGAAGAAAGACAACTTAGTGGGTGCTCTGGTCTACTACGATGGCCAGCACAATGATTCACGCATGAACGTCTCCTTGGCCATGACCGCGGCCCTGTACGGTGCGACAACCGTCAACCATATGGAGGTCACAGGGTTGGAGAAGGATGCACAGGGCCAACTCTGCGGCGCCCGACTTCGCGACTTGATTCCGCAAAGGAATGGCGGCGGCGACGCGACACAAGACGAGTTTGTGGTCCGAGCCAAGGGCATTGTCAATGCCACCGGTCCATTTGCCGACGCCATCGAGAAAATGGACGAGCCTCAAAAGAAGGCGATGGTCGCGCCCAGCCTCGGCGTCCACGTCGTCCTTCCTGGTTATCTCAGCCCTCAGAACATGGGTCTCATTGACCCTTCGACATCGGATGGGAGGGTGATCTTCTTCCTGCCCTGGCAAGGCAACACCATCGCCGGCACCACCGATTCCCCCTGCGGCATAACGCAAGACCCGGTGGCAGGAGAAAAGGACATCGATTGGATCCTGACGGAGATCCGGAGATACTTGACACCGGATATTCACATTGAGCGTTCGGACGTCCTTGCCGCGTGGTCAGGTCAGTAACTTTCCCCTTGAGATCTGAAAGTCACCACAGCTCTCCACCCACCTGTAGATCTACTCGTCTGACGCGAACCACACAGGAATTCGACCTCTGATCAGAGACCCAAATTCCAAAAACACCGAGTCTCTCGTGCGAAGCCACCTTGTCACCGTCTCCAAGTCCGGCTTGCTGACGTGCGCCGGGGGGAAATGGACGACGTATCGCCAAATGGCCGAAGACGCGGTCGACAAAGCCATCGAGGTTTTCAAGCTGACCCCCGGTCCCGTCGGCTATGTTCCGGACATTAGCGGCGTCAACGGCGCCAACAGCGCGGCCACTCTAGACGGGACGTGCCAGACGCAGCGAATCCGCTTGATTGGTGCTCACGGATATTCCCAAACGCTCTTCATCAACCTCATTCAACACTTTGGCATCGACACCGATGTCGCCAAACATCTGGCACAGGACTATGGCGACCGGGCTTGGGAAGTTGCCGCCCTGGCCTCCCCGACGGCGAGCGGCCCTCAACCATATCCCCTCCGCGGTCAGCGATTATCACCCTGGTACCCCTTTATTGACGGTGAGGTCCGCTATGCCGTGAGGCGTGAGTACGCCCAGACGGCCGTCGACGTTCTGGCGAGACGCACACGGTTATCATTCCTCAACGCCCAAGCGGCTCTTCAGGCGCTGCCGACGGTCATCGATGTGATGGCTGACGAGCTGCAGTGGAGCCAGGAGAGAAAGGACCTCGAGTGGTCGCAAACGGTACACTTTTTGGCTTCCATGGGTCTTTCCGCCGACAAGCTTGACATGACCCGAGAGGAAGTCCTCCAGGGAAAGCATTGGCAGCAGTCTTCCCTCCTCGGTCCCCAGAATGGATCGTTGAATGCTGCGGCCGTCCAGCCGTTGCGCCCTCTTCCGCTTGATTTCCCGGGCCCCGCGACCGAAGGTGCATAGCTTCTATGCCGTGAATGGACCACGTGTCTCTCCTTGCCATGATTGATTTGTGGAGCACGGTTAAACGGCGCATGAGGTCATAAGTTGACTGGCGCATATGAAGGGCAGGATAAAAATCCCGGAGGTAATGGTATTCTGGATATGTGAAGTGTAAAGTCAAGCAAAGTCCCGAGGCGTCGGTTTTTCTTTGCATGCAGGAGGATCAGGATAATCCTTTGCGTGATATTTAGCATCACACATGTCATGGCGACTGGGACCTCGTTTCCTTTTCCTTCAACACCAACGTTGACCGTGCCGTGGGAGGTGCGCGGGAGTGCTGCAAGAGTGCCGTGTATATTCATTAAATCCACGATCTTGCGCTGCCTTGTGCAGTATCTGTGCCGGTTCCCTTTGGTCACTGATCCATCACTCGTATGGAGGCTTAAAGATGAGCCAGTCAGACTCGGGGTTGGGGATGGCAAAGTTGGCCATGATTCGGAAGTCATGGGTCGGCGTGGGCAGGGTTTGCGGCGCACCGCTGGCCCCGTCTGCCGCAACGGTGGCTGTTGCCCCTCTCGCAACCGGGTTGGAGTCGTCTCTCACGGCGGTGGGCAGGCGTGGGTAGTTGAAGAAATCAAAGACTTCGAGGTACACCAGCTCGTTGGATGAGGGCGTTCTGCTGGTGGCGGGGTCGAGGACGGAGCGAGGTTTCTGTGAGACGAGCAAACTCAGATCGTACGCCAGTCTGCATGCTCCTTGTTAGCTGCTGTAGAGTTCAATGAGCTGGAGCCCCTCCTACCTTCGCATGGCCGTGAACGTCTTCTGAGGGCCATTGCTCCCGTCGTACGGCTGATCCTTTGGCTGGCCTTCTTGCACGACATGACTCAAAATGGTGGCGTAGTTCTGTGCCACGGGCCAATGCTGGCCCATCTGTTCCAGAGTGGAAATGAAGAACCGAATGTTGGGATCGACGTCGCATTCCATCGTCGCCGCGTGCACGAGGAGCAGGCGCGCCGAGACCCACAGCGCAAATGCAAACGGATGGCCCAGGAGGTCGAGCATGCCCGTGTTGAGGACATCCTGGGCGATCTCTCGAAGACTCTCGACGGCGCCTAAGCATCGCTGTATGGCGTGGTATGACGGCGTGAAGATGTGCGAACGAATGGTGGGGTACGCGGCGGAAGAATGAAGGCGAATGACTGAGGTGACGAAAGCGGCGTGAAGCATGATCCAGTTGGAGATCCTACTCCCGGGGTCAGAATGGCAGAGTTGAGAAATCTTGCCGTACTCGCCCGGCAAGTGCTGCAGCCATGACTGCAGCTCGCCGTCCAACTCGCGGTACGTCTCGCGCCATCGCTGGATGTCCGAGACTCGAGTGATGTCCAGGGGCTGGTGAAGAAATCGGTGGATGCGACTGAGAATCCCCAGCACTTCGCAATGGTACGAGAAGCTGCCGAGGTTTTCGGCCTTGTCAATTTGGGCCTCTGGCCGGTCGCCCACGCGATGCCACCTCGTCTCCACCGGCTCATTCCGTGACAAGAGATCATACCGGCAGGGCAGAGACCGGTCCATTTCCCTTTCATCCATGGCAAAATTGGACGCCGAGGCGACCGTGGCATATCGGTCGAGGACAAAGGTCATCCAACAGAGCCGCCGTCGTTCTTCGTCCTCGATCCACGACTTGGGCGCGGGCAACGTGCAGCGGGATGACGTGATCTTTGGATCAACGGCCGAATCCAAATAGACGCTCCTCTCGACATCCAAACCCAGCTGGACCACACTTCGTGCGATCAGCGCCAGGAGATTGAAGCCTTGCTGGCCGTTAGACCGGCCAAGGACATCCACCGCCAAAATCACCAGAGCTTGTAGTGCGGTGACATTAGAGTTCTCAAAGGCGTAGAGCTGCACCTTTTGCTTCGAAACATCGTGATATTGTTTCCGGGACTCCGGCGTCAGCCGAGGATCTCTGGAAAATCGCAGCGTGGTCGCCACGATCGCATGGAGAAGGACCCGGTTCGACTCGGTCATGGCGGACGTGTTGAAAAAAGCATCCACAGTGGCCTTGCGATCCAAAATGGGGGACCAGGGATTGACGTGCTTGAAGTACAAGTCCACGATCGTATACAACATGTCGTACGGCGGTAGATCCGAGTCGGGCACGGACGGCGCCGGAGTAGAACGTGCGTACCAAGCCGTCGTCGCAGAGTTGGCACGTTCTGTCCGTGCTCGCATGTCTTGCCCCGTGGTGTCCACGACGGACCTGATCGACATGGCGTCGTGAGGCCGGGAGGACTGCATGCGCTCGTAGGCATTGGCCGAGGACCATCGCGAGTCAGACACCGGAGTGTCCTGCGACACGACGCTGGCATTCAGGGTGGGGACAGAACTTGGATACGGTGACAAACCTGCTGGCTGAGAAGGCAGCCGAATGGATCCCGGACGGAAATGCTGAGGGCTGCCATGGTCGAGAATGTGGTCCTCAAGCCGACGGCCCATCACTTGCAACAGCGCATCAAGCCGATTGATTTTCTCCTCAAGTTCGCGCCCATAGCCGACTCGGAGACCAGGCTTCTGCCTCTCCTTGTACACGCACACTCGGCTGTTTTTGGCGCACCAGCCGCACGCCGGCTCAGCGCGGTCACATTTGACCTTTCTGGCCTTGCAAAGCTCACAGCTGTCGCCGTCAGTCAACCGTGGGTGCAACAACTGGGAAGACTGACGAGATTTTCAACGACCTCTTCCTCTTCTTGCTTGGGCCGTCTTGTCGACCCTCGTCCAGGCTGGGATTCTCATCTTCGCTGCCGGAGAGCGAGACGCTCCTCTCCTCAGAGAGATCGGTGGGCGAGGTCTGGAGCGCCGTATACGTCGTCATTGCACGCTCCTTGTCATCTTGCATGCCTCGCAATGCAGGTCATCGTGCTGGAGGCTCGCCGAAACCTCAAAAGACCACGAGACCACGAGACCACGAGACCACGAGGAAATCATACCGACTAAGTGAGCCCCAGCTATGCGGCCCCCCACTTGAACCCGCAAAAATGGCCTCGTCTGGCAAGAGTTTCATTTGTGAGCGGGGATGGCCGAAATGGCCTCGGCTCCGTGAATGACGGACTCGGCTAGGGGTGGTCTGGTCACTCGCCACGCCTAACACCACTCCACAGCGCTCCTTCAATGTCCATCTCATCTCCTGCTACATACCTTACAGGCAGTTCTCTGACTGTGCCACTCGTTTAATATGCTGATGATCGGTAACCTGGGTATATGGAAACGATGCGCCGTTTCAGCCACACTTCCTCACGCTCCCTCGCCATCCTCGCATGCAACTGAGTCCTCTCGTGGTGTGCCGTACAGGTTTCACTGCGCGATCGCCGACCACCTCGAAGCTAATGGTATCTGACAAGCGGAAAGTTTCCCTTGGCTATATCGGATTTTGATGAAATTCGCCTGATCCTCCTGGTTTATGGTACGGGAGGACTTGATCAGGAAACCCATAGGGACAATAGGTCGATTGACATTCAATCTGTGTGGGAGCATTCGTCATATCTCCTTTAGATCTATGCACAGAGTCTCAGGTAGGTTATCCTCTCCTGGTGAAAGTGGACATGCAATCGTCAGTGTTAACCTAGCCAAGCCATTCGGCTACACATTTTGCGGTTTGTGAATGGAGTGCCGATGGTGGTGATGGTGGTGCTTGATCCCAGCGTCGGCTCCGGCTCCGGCTCCAAACCCAGCGCCACTGGCAGCCTTCTTTCCAAACTTACAACACGCCTCGTGCCTCCTCAGATTGTCCAATCTCGGAAAGCGCTTCTTGCAACCCAGGTGGTGGTACTTGCACAGCATGTGCTGGTGCTTTGGCAGGTGGTTCGCCATGTGCCGTTTAAAGTTCGAGCCTTCGCCGTTCAAGAACTGGTCGCAGATGTGGCAGTACACCTTGTTGCCGTTGTGGCAGCTTGCCACATGATCGTCCCGGACTTGCTTGTACATAAAGGACTTGGAGCAGCCGGCGACGGTGCACTTGAACGGGCCGTCGTCGTTGTCGGCCGCAATGTGCTTCTTGGATACGTGGCCGGTGAGGGCCGCTTCCGAGGCGAAGACCGCGCCGCACTCTTGCCAGGAACATTTCACGGTGCCTTTGACCAGATGGATGGCTTTGAGGTGTTTCTTGAGGTCGGTGGCGGTGGCAAACGAGGCGCCGCATGTAGTTCCGCACGGCATCAGCCATTGGCATGCCTTTGCCGTGCTGCTGGATGTCACGGCGAAGAGAAGGTCCTGAGTCGAAATGGGAGCGCTGGCCGCCTGGTGTGGGCTGGAGTGTGTTGCGAGCATACCATCGGCGGTGGGTACGAGCGCTAGGGAATTTGGCCCACCGTAGGCCGGGAGAGGCTGAAGCACGGCGAAGCCTTGCTGATGTGCGGCGGCCGGATGACAGCCGAAAGGGAGTCCCGCCGGCGGTTGAGCCGTTGGTAACGAGGACGGGAGTTGGTCAAATGGCTCCATCAGGCGAAGATTTCCGTGGCATTGTTGCGCCGCTGCCATGCTGCTCCAGAACGGGGTCATGTCTCCATAGCATTGATGATGCATCGGCACATCAAGAGGTGGCGCCACACTGTCGGATGGCACGGTCGAAAATTCGGGGCTCTGCGGCTGGTGGAAAGTCGAACCGTCGGTCTCGTTGACATTGTAGCCTGCTGTCGAAGAGGCCGGAGTTTCGCTGTCCTCCAGGAGGGGCACGGAGAATGACAGTCCCAGAGACTTGTCTTTCTCGAACGGGTTCCAATCAATGCAGTCAAAGCATGAAAAGTCGCATTCGTCACATGTGTCTCCACATGGGAGCCCTTTGCTATTGCAGATGGCGTTGTGCTCATCGAGGCATTCTTCGCACTCTGCCACGCACGGGCTCTGCATCGGATTACATTCTTGGTGCTCGTCGGCACAGTCCTGACAGTCCTCAAAGCAGTCGACACAGGTGGTTTCAATGCGATTGACTCTGGCCGCCTCGGTACAACAATTTGACTTGACGCCAGGGCCTCTCAAGTGATGATTGATCTGGTCGCCATCGGCCGCGCGATCCGTGCTGCAGCAGTCGAGAACGGCCTGCGGACGAAAGGAGGAAGCGCCTTCTTCTCCACAGCACGAGAATTTATAGCCCTCCGCTGAGAAGCGTGATGGACTTCGCGACGAGGGCTGGTGAGATAGAGCAGACCTGAAACCGTGCGCCCGATTAGCGAGCCTGCTCCTGCCCGGGAAGACATCCCGAGGATTGACACAAGGTGGGTGATGAAAGTCGTGGGCCGTCAAGCCTTGAGGAGATGTTCTTCCCATGATGGATTGATCCTCATGAGCACTGCAAATCTCCTTGCACCGTGTTGAATGGTTGAGCGATCGGTTTTTGGCCGTTTGGTGGACGTGATGGAAACCAAAGGCTGGAGGCATATCATGCCGAGACATAGAGTGGCTAGTCCCAACACAGCTAAGACTTGTCCTGTGCGGAGACGCTGCTGCCAAGAACTTAGATGGACCTGTACTTCTATGTGCTTTTTAATTTGCGCCCAAGGGATGTTTCCGCCCCCCAAGCTTTTGGCATACACATGACCGTTGATACCGCTATTCACAAAACCCCGGACGGTCCACCTTTCTCTACAGGCCAATCGCAGCGAGTGAAGGAAGCTCCGCCTGGGTCAATATATATTTGCTAGAGTTGCTGCGCTGCGCCGACGACCAATGAATATATGCGGCAAGAACTGCCAAGCCTGGTTGACCTCCTGTCCTGTGTCAAAATGGCAGTTGCGAGCCATCTCACAGCGCCAATTTGGGCCTAGACACGCAATCAGCTTATTCGAGACCACATACTGGCAGCGACAATCAAGACCAGCCCTGTTGAAAAGCATTGCTGCTGACATGTTAATCACGTGAGTGTCAAGAGTCTTGGCGATAGCAGAATATTGCTAGTTCTCAAATTTTAAGCTCAAGCGATGGAAACATCCGGGCCTAGAATCCCGCACCTACTCCACACAGCTGCCCAGAGTGCGCTCTACAGCCTCATTACAATAAAATCAATTTGAATTGTTCTGTCCTTGACAGCAGAATGGCGGTTGCGACGATGCAGAAAGATCCAGAACACTTACAAAGGCCCACGCAGATTTAAGAACTCATTCAGCGTTTGAGGCGCCCAGATCCTGACCCGAAAGAAGAGAAAGCCTTGCGGGCGTTGTCCAACACAATGATCAAAGTCTTCGAAAATAATCCTCGCAAGTTCATGTCGGAAGCCGCCATGCTCTCGTCGGTCACTGAGGGGGAAGATTACGAAAACCTGCTCAGAGTTTTTAGTAATGCCATTACCCAGGGAACAGGTGACGAGAACGATCTTGATCCCAAAATCCTCATGGAGTTTGCTTACGTCATTCGACAAGGCAAGGACAATCTGCCCATTGGAAATGCTCTGCTCGGGTCCTCCTTGAAGGGTTTGCAAAAACGGTTGAAGACGGCCCAAAACTCTGCAGCACCTAAAACTCAGTATGAACTGATCCGTACGGCGTCAAGTGTGCTTGATGCTATGGTGGATATCGGCGTCTCTGGCATTAGCCGAACAGATCTTTCCGAGCCGCTGTTGGGACAACTCAAAAGCCTCAGCCAGCATCAAGAGCTCCGTCTCGCCCAAGCCGCTGGCTACGCGTACCAAGCCTTGCTCGGAGTGCCTAACGATGAAACCACCGGTCAAGCTGTCTGGCGCCGTTTCCTCACAGTTGCAAATCTGGTAATGACAACCACCGGTGCTGTTACAACAATGGACCCTGGAGCATTATTTGGCGCTGTTCAGCAATCCCTCACAGATGTGCCGGATCTCATTAATGAGTTGATCGATGCAGTCAAATCTCGCTCTGGGAAGCACTGGTATGTAGCACTCCGCTGCACGGATATCTTTCTCCAGATGGGATGTTTTGAAGAGCTCGAGCGATACATCACAGGAACCGCTCGTCGTCAGGACAAAGAATTTTTGTGCGGCTTGTATGCACAACTCGAAACGCATGTCCTGACTAGCGACAATGAGTCGAAGAAGAAACAAGCCCTCAGTCTGTTGGACAAGCTACTGGCTCAACATCAGTCAACTCCAGGGCGTGTCCAAGCCTGGGGCAGACTGGTTGCTCAGACTCTTGAGCGGCCAGTCCCACCAGAAGCCCCTCAACGTGGTTTCTTCGGCCTTGCCAGAGCGAGAGAGTATGCATCCACATTAAGAGGTTTCCCTAAGGGAAATATGGAGCCAGAGACACATGCCAGCTCCTTGCTAGAGCAGTCATGGAACGACTGTGAAGAAGCTCAGTTTTATTACGCAGCTATCGCGTTGCGGGAACATTATTGTGGAGCAAACCTTCTCGAGATCCAACGGATATCTGGCGACGTGCTGCCGATGGGTCAGTGCTACATCAACCTAGCCATCGTGGAGGGCACAACCCAAGCCAACTCAAAGCAGGAATCCTCCCCTTTTTCAATGTTGGCTCGTCTTAAGGTGGACACAGTCGATGACAGAAGGCAGATATCGTTGGCCACACTCTTTCATCCACGGAAACAATCCGATGGCACCTCTGTGACACCAAAGCGGATCTTGATTCGAGGACAGGCAGGGGTCGGGAAGACCACGTTGTGCAAGAAGATTGTCCATGACTATCTCCGTAAGAACATGTGGCAAGAGTCATTTGACTGGGTTTTTTGGGTGCCTCTACGACGACTGAAGGAAAAATCCAGCACATACAATCTTCAGCAGCTGATTCATGACGAATATTTCGCTCATCACCCCGACGGCGAAATCTTTGCTCAAGCTTTGCGGAAATCAATAGACGGCCGAAGCCACAACCGCAGGACCTTGTTTATACTTGATGGCTTGGATGAAGTATCCCAAGAATGGGAATCTCAAGCCCCTATGGACAAATATCTTCGGCACCTTTTGCACCAACCCCAAGTCATCGTCACGTCAAGACCCTACCGGATCAATTTTGATCGTCTAGGTCCAATCGACCTGGACTTAGAGACGGTCGGATTCCAGCCACGCCAGGTGGAGGCGTATGTGAACACCAGGGAGATCGTACATGATCAAGACATGGCAAAAGAGATCCAGTCATTTATTCAGGATCACATGCTTATCCAAGGGCTTGTTCGGATTCCTATTCAACTCGACGCGCTGTGTTATAGCTGGAATCAAGACCTCCTCCAAAAAGGCGCTTTGAAGACCATGACCACGATCTATCTCGCCATTATGCGTCGGTTATGGCAGAAGGATATTCTCCGACTAGAGAAACAAGACCAAGGAAAGCCACTAATGGAGCACGATGTGCACACCTTCAGGAACTGGTCACAAATCCAAGACATAGTACCAGCTGAAATAAACCTTCTTGAAGGTCTTGCATTCACTGGGCTGTACAATGAAGTCATTGAGTTCAACTCGGAGGATCGGAATCAGATATATCAACACATGAAGGATCAGGGAATCAACCTCCCTCGCCTTTATGAAAGCTCCTTCAGAAAGCTCTCCTTTCTGCGCACATCGGATGATACATTGAAAGATCACGAGAGAACTTATCACTTCTTGCATCTCACCTTCCAGGAGTTTTTTGCCGCCCAATATTTTGTGAGGCATTGGGTTGAGAACAGAGCCTTCTCATGTTTACGGCTCCGCAGTAAGAAGCGGGATGACTCGTCGATCACACCTCAACAGTTTCTGCAGAAAGAGAAATATAATACACGGTACGACATTCTGTGGCGTTTTGTCGCGGGCCTCCTCCAGGACTATTGGAGCCAAAACGATCGGACCGAAGAACCACTGATTCGCTATTTTCACGAGCTGGAGGCTGAGCCGCACGACCTGCTGGGGCCGGCACATCAACGGATCCTCATGCATTGTTTCAACGAAATTGAGCATCCTCGCCGAGCAGAGATGGAACGCCGGTTGTCTCAGTGGCTGCTGTTTGAATGCAACTTCTCACAGGATTGCCAGTTGGGTCGTGAAATGGAATGTCCGGAGCGCCTCCTTAACGATCTTTTACGAGAAGAATCTGACCAAGTGAAGATAAAGACGCTACAGGCACTAACCCTTCGACGAAGTATATCGCCAGGCATCTTAAGCCAGGCAGCTTGCTGGCTGAACAGTGATGTGCCCATAGACTTGAAGATGGCCGCATTGCACATGCTACCATATCACCTTAAAGCCTCACCGGGAGAGGCCCTCGACGCTCTGGTCTCGTCTCTGAAGGATGGCAAGTCAAATGTGAGAGGGAGCGCAGCTGAGGCATTAGGGCGACAATCAGCTCTGCCGAAAGAGATCCTTGACGCTCTGGTCTCGTCTTTGAAGGATGACGACTCAGATGTGAGAGGGAACGCAGCTTATGCATTAGGGCGACAATCAGCTCTGCCGAAAGAGATCCTAGACGCTCTGGTCTCGTCTTTGAAGGATGACAACTCATATGTGAGATGGAGGGCAGCTTATGCATTAGGGCGACAATCAACTCTGCCGAAAGAGATCCTTGACGCTCTGGTCTCGTCTTTGAAGGATGACGACTCAGATGTGAGAGGGAACGCAGCTGATGCATTAGGGCGACAATCAGCTCTGCCGAAAGAGATCCTAGACGCTCTGGTCTCGTCTTTGAAGGATGACGACTCAGTTGTGAGAGGGAGCGCAGCTGATGCATTAGGGGGACAATCAGCTCTGCCGAAAGAGGTCCTTGACGCTCTGGTCTCGTCTTTGAAGGATGACGACTCAGATGTGAGATGGAGGGCAGCTGATACATTAGGGGGACAATCAACTCTGCCAAGAGAAATTGTTGACTCTTTGATGTCACTTCTGAGTGATTCAAACGTAAGTGGGCAAGCCGAAAGAGCTTTACGGAGCCATAAAAGTTTTTACTCTATTGTCCCAAGCGTGGATGCACAATGCGTGAACAATCTGTGGGGTGTTTGGTTAAAGAGGAGCTTTGGTGAGCAAGTGAGTTGCCGTAACGTAGATCACAAGCTAATGCGCCAACCAAGCTTATGCGCCACGACCTGCCAGATCCACCACCTCTTGCCTTTGAACTTTGATTACTCCACCACCACGCCTCCTATTGATTCAAATCGAGAAGGG
>Ga0255336_100313_pt1 | contig 91435 bp, 89 predicted proteins | sample MeOH1_35cm_T3_17_FD_189102 | JGI IMG/M metagenome (GOLD analysis project Ga0255336, IMG submission 189102) | Sandy soil microbial communities from University of British Columbia, Vancouver, Canada - MeOH1_35cm_T3_179 | ecosystem: Engineered > Artificial ecosystem > Sand microcosm > Unclassified ... | reverse complement strand
GTTTTTGCATGGGTAATCAATGTTTTCTCTTCACTGAGAGTTAGCTTGAGTTCAGTGGCAAGAAAGGTTCTAATTTCATCTTTGATCTTGACTGTTTCCTGCTTCGAACCGGAAAAGCCTAGCAGCCAGTCGTCTGCATAACGGATATAATAGAGTCGTCTGAAGGCTGGGTCGTTTGTATCCTTGGAAGGGATGGATTGTCTCTGCTTATGGAGTTCCTTAACCGTTTTCCAGTCTTGATGTCGCTTATATTTTTCCATCTGTTGGCCCAACGCCTTGTAGGTTTTATTCTCTGCACGTCTGCCGCCTCGGTTATAAGCAGGAAGGATGTTTTTCTCCATATATTGGTCGAATTTGTCCATATAGATGTTAGACAGCAAGGGACTTAAAATTCCACCCTGCGGACACCCGCTCAGGGTCGCGTTATATTTCCAGTCTTCCAGATACCCACATTCCAGAAATTGTTTCATTAGTCTCAAGAACCGATTGTCTTTCACTTTTTCTGCCAGGATTCCAAGGAGTACGCCGTGATCAATGCTGCCGAAACAGTCTCGAATGTCGCCTTCAATAAACCATTTCACACTTTTCCAACCCGCTTTAGCCCGAATGGCATCGAGTGCCGTATGGCAACCCCGATTAGAGCGAAAACCATGTGAGGTATCGCTGAATTGCGGATCAAAGTAGATATTCAGAATCAGACGAATGACTTCTTGAAGTAATTTGTCCGACCATGTGGGCAGGCCGAGAGGGCGTTGCTTCTTGCTACCCTTTTTCTTGATATACACACGTCTGACGGGCGCAAAACGATAGGTTTCCTTTTTCAGTCGATCAATAATTTGATCAATCTTGGCAATAGACATGCCGTCCACCGTTTCGTCTGTCACGCCCTTCGTCATCGCGCCGTTGTTGGCATAAATATTTTTGTAAGCGATAAGATACAATTCCTTGTTGTAGAGCAAACGGTAGATGCGATATAACGGTAATTTTCGCTTGCCTCTGTTTCTGATGATATCCAATACTTTTTCGGCCTTCTGCATTCCGCATACCTCCAAGCGATTGATATCGTAACCACCTGTCTTCCTTCTCCTGATCTCCCGCGTACTTGGTTACCCTTTTGGCGGTACAACCGATCCAGCGGCACATATTAAAGTCCGCCTGTGCAGCCGTCATTACAACCGCCACTTTGGATACTATGAAGACTCCGTTACCATAGGGGTCTCCCCCCTTAGGCAATCCCATGTTTTGCGCAGGAAGAATGTAATAGCTCGACTTAGGTTCCCACTCATGACCTTGCTTGAACTCATTGTTCAATGGCTTATCGCCCTGGATTTCTTCGAACGAAAGGTGATTTCGAATATGCGATAAGTAGGGAGTATTTAGACGGTGTATCCCTAGATGTGCAGTTCCATCCCTGGTCATTCAGGTTTAGGCAGTGTAGCTTTTAACCCTATCGAGCAGAACTTGCGTGGCCTGTTTCTATACCCTCTTCGATTCATCCACGCTTTACCACCATGCTGTTTTTCCCTCTTCCTTTCAGATTCAGGTTAGGCGTTGTTCTCAACGTATTTCCAAGGACATTGGTCCGATGATCGGACGATTCTTGCTGCGCACGACATGGCGCACTCTTTCAATGTATACGGCTCTCCATTCCTATTAAGCTTTCGTTTTACAAGATACTAGAGAGAGACGTAGCACCGTTTCTTTGTTGTTCTCACGGAGATAGGTGACACTAACGGATGGACCGAACTTGGTGAAGACCTTTTTCAGGCTGATATCATACTTTCGTACTAAGGTTTTGGCTACGGAAAATTGGATAATGTACTGGATACGGGCACATTCATGGAAGTTAGTACAGCCAACAGCGGATTCTTACCAGCTAGCCCCTATGATTAGAGGATGGTTGAACTATTTTGGGAAATACAATCGGTCAATGGTCAAATACATGATGGATTGTATAAATCGGAGTTTAGTGAAATGGGCTACTTGTAAGTACAAACGTTTCAGAAGTCACTCCGGAAGAGCAAGAGATTGGTTGAAGGAGCTAGCAAAAAGAGAGCCTAACATGTTCCCACATTGGACTCTCGGAATACTGCCATAAGGTGAATGATAAGAGCCGTGTGAATCGAGAGATTCACGTACGGTTCCGTGAGAGCATAAGGGTGTGATTCCCATGTGCTACTCGAATACCTGACCCGAACAGCTCAGCAGTCCGACCTTGTGCTTCCCACTACTTCTTTTTTTGAAGAGGAAGACCTACATGTAAGCTTCTGGCATCACTGGCTTTCCCTCAATCAGAAAATTTTGCCCACTTTTTTTGAGGCCAAGAGCGATCTTCAAATTGCGTGCGAGCTCACGGAGAAGCTGAACTCTCTTCACCCGGGGTTTTCCAACTTTTCTGCAGACAAAGGACCTATGGAATGGATCGAAGAAGAGATTTCTCCGCAAATTAAGGAACTTTATGTTCTGGACAGTGCCTTTGATTTGAGTATGGGACCCCATAAAAGGAGGAAAGAAACGCCTTCTCCCACTTGGAAATACTCCTTTTCACCACTCCAACCGGAAATATCTCCACAAGTAGAGTCTTCTTCTGATTTCCCCTACCAACTGCTCACTCCTCAATCCTTACTTAAATTCCAAATTCTCGCTATTATAATAAAAATAGTTAATGGCTAAAAATATTAGGAGGTTTTAACAATGGGAGAGAAAAGATCACTGTTTTTAGGCATTGATGGAGCGGATCCTCTGTTAATGTCAAGATTTTTGGATGAAGGGTATTTGCCGAACATTAAAAAGTTCATTGAGAGTGGAACGGCCAATAAGGACTTGGGAATGTTGGGCGTTCAGCCTACTATTACACCACCAAATTGGGCATAATCGGCAACCGACAATTATCCTGGAGCTCATGGAATAACCTGCTATTGGAATCATACAGCAGGAAACAGTCTTACTTCATTGGATGTGGGATTTAATTCTAAACTATGTAAAGCTGAATTTATTTGGGATGCCGCTAATAAAGTAGGAAAAAAGGCCACCGACAAATGAAAATATTATCGCTGTAGATGGTACGGGAATCAACCAATTAGACGTGCTGGCTTTTTGCTCTTTCAGCTGTATTGGAAGCAGCAAATGATTGGTTTGTTGCGTGTACGGAGGCTGGTGATATTTTGACTTCTAGAGATTCTATAACTTGGTAGCTTCACGACCTGGACATAAAGGGAATATTAAATCCAACAACTGCTTTCAACAAAATATGAATTTATCTGATTCTCTGGGGCATTATAATAACAACAATTCCGATTTTTACCAAGGAGGATCTTCGATGTGGGAAAATATAATACGAATAAATGAAATTAGAGAAATTAGAGTCAAAAGTAATGTTTATCTAGGCGTTGGAGCCATCAAAAAGATGTATGATATTGCAAAGGAACTCAAAAACAGAGGGATAAGTAAGGTTATTGTCGTTACCGGACAGGGAGCATATATAAAAACCGGTGCTTGGAGTTATGTAGTAGAGGCCCTGAAGGAGAGTGGAATCCAATATGAGTTGTATAACAAGGTAATGCCCAACCCCACAGTTCAACAGGTGGACGAGGCTGTAAAGCTTGGAATGAGAATTGGTGCTGAGGCAGTTATAGGTATAGGGGGCGGTAGCCCTATAGATGCTGCAAAGAGTGTAGCAATACTTCTCGAATATCCTGATAAAAATGCAAGAGATCTTTATGAATTAAAATTTACACCCTCAAAAGCCGCTCCAATTGTTGCAATCAATCTCACCCACGGAACTGGAACTGAAGCCAACCGTTTTGCGGTAGTGAGCATCCTTGAAAAGGAATATAAACCTGCCATAGCTTATGATGTGATTTATCCGCTTTATTCTATTGATGACCCTCAGCTCATGACCAAGCTTCCTCCGAACCAGACCACATATGTCTCTGTTGACGCTATAAACCATGTTATAGAGGCTTCCACAACCAAGGTAACAAACCCGTTTTCAATTATGTTAGCCAAGGAAACGGTAAGGCTGGTTGCCAAATACTTACCACAAGCCCTCGCGAATCCTGAGGATCTGACAGCACGCTATTACTTGACCTATGCGTCCATGATTGCTGGTGTTTGCTTTGATAATGGACTTCTTCACTTCACTCATGCCCTTGAGCATCCATTAAGCGCTATTAGGCCTGATCTCTCCCATGGCCTTGGATTATCCATTATTCTGCCTGCTGTCGTAAAACAGATTTACCCCGCAACCGCTGAAATACTTGCAGACGTATTGTCACCCATTGTTCCCAGCTTGCAGGGAAATGCAACTGAAGCGGAAGCTGTATCTAAGGGCATAGAAAAATGGTTGGCCAGTGTAGGTATTGATTCCAAGCTTTCGGATTTGGGTTTCAAAAAGGATGATGTACCCAAACTTACTGACTTAGCATTCAATACCCCAAGTCTTGATCTTCTGTTAAGTATGGCTCCTATAGTCGCTGACAGGCATACTGTTGAAGTCATATACACCGATTCCTTATAATAGTATTTACTGAGCAAAGTTATCGCTGACTGTTTTGAGAAAGTTTTTGTTAAGGGTTTGCACCTTTACGCAAAAAGATATTTTCGTGTATCAGTATCACCTTTCTATTAAAACACACGTCGAGACTGTAATGAGCTATATCGGGGATGAATGGAAGCCTTGCTATAAAGAAGACATATGCTCTTTTTAAAGTTTGAAGCGAATGGGATTATATATTTGCAAGATCGTTTTTTTGGATGGTCTTGCTGTTTTTTGTGCCCACCATGGCGATTAACTCGGTGGTGAAAGTCCACTATGTGGGTGTAGTTAGTTACCAACCATTAGCCAAGAGCAAGGGAGTCCACCGTGAGGTGGAATCTATAAAGTCCCTAAACTAGATTTGAGTCATACCCCCTCGTATAATCAAATTAGTTCCTAACCACACGATTCCACAATAAATGGGAACGTGGGGTATTTTTATGACCATTACTAACTGGAAATTCAGTGTGCATGGTCAACATCAATAAGGTGTGCACAGGATAACGCATAACCCTTGCAGTCGACGAAGGTGCGCGGGGCGTGCCGTTGTGGAAAAGTTCTTCTAAGAATTACTCTAAATGACTTTTCCACATCAGACATACATGCATGCTTTCTCCAAAGAAATTCTTCAATCGTTCTTTGACAATAAAATAGTCTATAAGTTTGCCGGGTTTCCAGGCACAATGAAACAGTGAGGTTACATTCTGGGAAAGCTTACATCCTCTTGAGGCTCGACCTCTAAATAAGTCTGATGAGTATAAACGCTACAATAAAAGTGAGCTAAAAATAGATAAAACGCCAGAAAAAAAGTGAACCATATTACGAGAAACGCTGGTAAAATACTAAGCCACTTATGAGTAAGAATATGCGCCTGTAAAATCGGATAAGTGACCCGATAAGCTTCAACAAGATGATGAGTAAAATATTTAGTTCCGGTAGCTTTGTTTATCGTACACATTCTCTAATATACATGCATTAAGTATATTTAAGCAGAGGGGAAAAGTATAGAGCGTAGAAATTTATTACGTCACTATATTGAATAATGCCCAATAATGGTATGTATTAGGAAAATATGACTCTATTCACCGGAAAGTTGGGTCAAAAACACTAAATGGGATTTACTTATTCATCTTTAGTCTATTGACTAGACCTGTACTGGTAATCTTGGAATTGACCTGTACTTCAACATCTACATTTGGGAATTCAGCTTCCCATTGTTCTTTCATCTCCTTCCATTCTTTAGGCAATTTACGCATTGTTGCTTCACCGAGTCCAATGATATCAACTTTGAATTTCTTTTGGGCTTCCTCAATACTCGTTGCTACTTCTTTGGCTACTTCTTTTTGTTGTGCATCCTCCAATACTTTTATCATTTCCGGATTGGCAAAATCTTCGTTACACATTTGCTCCCCAATCACACTTTCAACCGAGATCTCGATCAGATATTTCATTTTTCCCTCGTCGAGATACGGTTTAATGCTTGTGTCAGCCTTTCTAACCTCCAAAGAAATAACCTTGTTTTCTTGTCATGGACAGGGAACCGTTATAATAGCGCTCTTGACCTTATCCCTAACCCATAAATAGCCGCGTGTTTTCATTGGATCTAACCAACCGATCAGCTTATCTTGGCGAAAAACGCCGGCTCCATTCAATATTAACCCCTTTTTCTCCTGTATATTTTCCAGTTCCACCCTACCAACCACTGCTTGGAGAGACTCGTCCGTTATTTCATTAATAATATCGAGCATGTTTACGGCTACAGACTGTGAAACAATCCCGTAATCTTTAAGTAGGAGATTTAAATTTTTGGCAGATATATTCTCCATCGAAGGTTCAGCTTGAATAATGTCTGCAGCTTTGCCCCCGGTCACAACAATCCACGTCTTAAATCGCATCTCATGGTCACGAACAAAAAAATCCAGGATGGGAAGAACGCCGTCCCTGGCCAAATTAGCGCCCAGAACAATCACCATGTTATGGGAATAATTGAGCCTGCGACCGGATTTTTCGGTAAGATTGCGGACTGCCTCAAAGATCGTAGAGCCACTACTGCTTAAAATGATAGAGGGTTTATTCTGTCCCGAGCCACCCTCCGAAGCACGTTTGATGGTCGTAGGATTAATGATTTGCACTGTAAATTCGATTTGCTGATCCTCTCCTCGATCTATTCCGATTCCTATAACAAGCCCTATCTTATCCAACTCACGGCGGTTCCAACAACCTGTCGTAAACAACTGGATCAATATGAGCATCAGCACCAAAAACCATCTTTTCCAATTCATAGTTGCTTTATCCCTTCTATTTTTCCGGTGAAGGTTTGCCGGAGCTTTGACGAACAGTATCCGCGGCGCCAAGAACTCGGGGACGGGTCTTTATCGCCCAGAGCGGCGCCTTAATCAAGACATCTTTTAAGCTTTGCCGATTTCCGGGAGCAAGCGGTGCGAGATAGGGAACCCCAAAAGAGCGCAGTTTTACCAGATGGATAAGAATCAACAATATTCCCATTAATATCCCAAATATGCCCAAAGACGCAGCACAGCCCATAAATAACAGACGAAGAATAGGAGTGACATCACCTAAGGAGGAGATAACAAAACCGCTGATAGCAGTCATAGATACGACAATGACCAGGGGATCACTGACGATTCCAGCCCGGACAGCCGCTTCGCCCAGTACCAAGGCACCGACAATACTCACAGCCTGACCGATGGGTCTGGGCATCCGTACACCCGCTTCTCGCATGATTTCAAAAATTACCCCCATGATGAACACTTCCATATAGGCCGGAAAGGGAATACCCTCTCGTGCTCCGGCCATACTGAACAGTAAATCCGTGGGAATCATTTCGGGTTGAAAGCTTTCAAGGGCTATATAGGTAGCCGGCAGCAAAATAGCAATAAAGAAAGCCACAATACGGATCCAGCGGACAACAGTACTGTAATAATGCCTGGAGTAGTAATCCTCAGAACTTTGAAAGGCTTCGACCAACAAATGAGGGACCACTAAGACAAAGGGAGTACCGTCCACAAAAATACCCACCCTCCCCTCCAAGAGTTTTGCCGCTAAAACATCCGGTTTTTCTGTATTACCAACAGTTGGAAATATAGAGCCCGGCGCATCTTCGATAAGCTGTTCGATATAACCGCTTTCCAGAATGCCATCAATATCGATTCTTTGCAGCCGCAACTTGACTTCAGTCGCCAGCTTATTATTGGCAATACCCTGTACATAGGCAATGTAGATCTGAGTTTTCGTACGTGTACCCAGACTTAAGCCTTCGATTTTCAGGTTGGTATCTTTTATTTTTCGCCGCAGCAGAGCAGCATTTACGCTGATATTTTCCGTAAAGCCCTCTCGCGGCCCCCGGACCACCGCTTCAGTATCCGGCTCGTCAATAGCCCTATATTCCCCACCTTTGGTATCAATCAAGAGGGCTGAACTGAAACTTTCAAGCAGCAAGGCTGTCTGACCCGTAAGGATACCCTGAATCACATCCTCCGTTGATTGAGTCTCCTGAACGTTGCAGTTCGGCAAGGCAGAATCTTTAATCATAGCCAGCAGATTGCCCTGTTTAGGATCGTCGGGCAGTCTTGGGGCCAAATCGTACATTAATGGCTTTAAGATATCGCTCTTGATCGAGGCAGTATCGTTTAAACCCTGGATGTATACGAGAAGAGCCCTGTTTTGTAGCTCAAAACCAATATTGAATTGACGATAGACGATATCAACACTGCTTTGAAAATAATCTTTGAGCAAGGCAAGATTATCTGTCAAACTGGGAGTTAGCTGTTTGGCCTGTGCTTCGAGCTGTTGCCGTGAAATAACGCTGGCGTCTTTTTGCTTTGTAGACTGCAACGGCTTCAGCAGTTTAGTTATTAATTTTTTCATGTTTTCCCCCCCTTTCGCAGCATATTTTGCCGCTTACCATGCCTAAGATAACTGATCGCAAAGAGCAAAAACATCAGCAAATCTTCCACGATGAGAGCCCCGTAGGGGAAAATTTTTTCAATAAACAAGTTCAGCTCAGTGACATTACGAAAACCAAGCATCGAAGTCAGCATGATAACCCCTCCGACATATGGGGTTAGAGATTGATACCTCGGCAGCTTCAAAATTTGGGCCAGTCCCAGAACGCTATTATAATAAAGTATGGTAACCGCAATAAAGGTACCGGCAACCCAAAATACCACCATTAAAGGTTCAATCCGTTCAAAAAAATCGCCGGCTTCGATGTACTTAGCAAGACGGAAGACAGGATAGATTTCCAAGCTGCTCATATTGACGCCCAGGACTGAGACCAGTTGCAGCAATATCATGATTGCCAGAACTGACCCCATCGTAATCGCGGTCAATTTGGCTTTTAGGGCTTCTTTGGGAATATTATGATACGCCATAAACATACCCATGACAATGCAAATCCCAAATACACTGATCGTTCTTAAACTTTCTTTAAATACATCTAGGGCTCTATGCTGAAACATGGGGAGAAATTTCTCAAGTTCTACCTGATTTAGATTAAGTAAGAAGACCACGAGTAAGGATATGATCATAATCGGCGCGATGATCTCACTCAAGCGGGCGATTACCTCGAGTCCGGAATTGACTGCGTAAGCACTGACCAGGAGAATAACCAAGCTGAAAACGATGATGGGCGTTTCAGGCATAAGTGTTGTCACGAGAAAATAACTAATGTCCAGTAAGTAGAGGGTTGTCCCCGAGGCAAAAAACAGAACAAAACTTAGCCCCACCAGCTTACCTAGCCAAGAACCGAGAATTGTTACGCTGTACTGGACCATCGTCTGGTTGGGATACCTCTGACCCAGAACATAGAAAATCACGGCCAGACCCGCATCAATCGCCCAGGACACGAGGATAATAAGCCAGACATCCTGCTTGAGATGGGCAATTTTTATCTGGGGCATGTTGTAATAGAAAGAACTTTGCAAAAGGCAGAACAACATCAAAGTAAACTGCCGGGTCGATATTTTTCCTTCTTCTAGCATTGATGAACCTTATTTCCTTTTAAATTCATTTAATATTATGATGCTCAAAAGAAAGCTATCTATGCAAAACTTCCGGAGTCGTACCCAATATCATCAGGTTAAACTTACATAAAAAAGAGACCAGAAAAGCCAGTTGCGAGACCGCAACCGACATTTCATATTATCAAGGATAATAAAACAATAGAAAAAGTTACGGAGCAAGTTGAAGATAAAAATGGTAAAAAGAAATTTTCTTATCCTACGATGAATATTTTTTATCGAGTTTCACGCTTTTTTCAGTAGGGACAAAAAAGGATAAATATGCTAAAGTAGATTTAAAAAAGTGTTTCAGTTAAAGGTGGAAACATCCCTCGAGGAGGAAGAGTAATTTGACTGCAGGGACGAGGAAACAGAGAGGGCAAGAAGGAGAAGATCTTGCTGCTCAGATCATCCAGAGTAACGGATTAAAAATTCTTGTGAGAAATTTTCGGTGTCCGGTTGGGGAAATGGACATAATCGCTTTAGAGGATGAGAAGCTGATTTTTATTGAGGTGAGAACTCGATCTACGCCGAAATTTGGGTGGGGAGAGGAATCAATTCAGGCAAAGAAAAGAATGCGGTTACAACGAATAGCAGAATATTTTATCCTCAGTCGTAAATATAAAGAATGGCCACCCCTCCGTTTTGATTTGATTGCGATCCGCTGGGATGAAAAGAATCCTCAAACGAACTGGATTCGAGGAATTTAAGTAGATAGGCAGTAGAATCATTAATTGTTCACGAATTTTTCACTTCTCTAGGTTAAAATAAGAGAAAAAGGGGGAAGAAATATTGGAACCCATCTTAGTTATTGATGATGAAGAACGTATCCGTCATTTAGTGCGAATGTATTTAGAAAATGAAGGCTACATGGTTGAAGAAGCCGAAAATGGAAGGGATGCGCTGGAGAAGTTCCGTAAGGGCAGCTATGCACTTTTAATTATCGATTTAATGATGCCTGAAGTGGATGGCTGGCACGTGTGCCGTGAGGTCAGGCAAGTCTCCAATATCCCGATCATCATGCTAACTGCACGAGGAGAGGAGTTTGACCGCGTTCTGGGGTTTGAATTTGGCGCAGACGATTATTTGGTGAAACCCTTTAGCACGAAAGAGTTAGTGGCGCGGGTCAAAGCCTTACTTCGTCGTACGAAGGGAAACTTAATGGGGAATTCTTCGGCTCTTGTGTTCGGCAAGTTGCAAATTGAAAAAGAGAAGCATCGCGTGATGATTGGCGAGGAAATGATAACACTTACACCACGTGAATTTGAGTTATTATACTTCTTGGCTAAAAACCCCGGGCGCGTTTTTTCTCGAGAGCAATTGATGGAAACGGTTTGGGGCTATGACTTTTACGGGGATGCACGTACTGTGGATACTCATGTCAAAAAACTTCGGGAAAAGTTAGCTGATCCGGATGTAAAGAGTATGCTCGCGACCGTTTGGGGTGTTGGGTATAAATTTGATCCCGAGATAAGAGGAAATTAACCCAGTGGAGAAGAGGATTGAGATATGAAGCCCAGACAGAGAAGCGGGAGTATAACAATCAAATTATGGGCTGTCATGATGATACTTATTCTAATGGTATTGGGTAGCTTAGGAATCGCGATCACTTGGTTATTTGGAGACTTTTACTTGAATCAAAAGTTGACTGAGCTAGGAAAAGATGCGGAAGATATTACTGCTCAGCTGAAGGACCAATCCAGTTGGGCGGAACGATTAACGACCTTGCAAAATACGAAGCTCAAATCAGGAACCCAACTTGTGGTCTTGAATTCTGCCGGAGAACTGATTACGATCCGAGGAAATATTTCCACAGGAGGGGCGCTTAGCAACGTTGTTCCTTGGAATGGTGGAATGGGGTTAAACGGATCAGATATGACGGGATCGGGTTGGTGGGTCCATCCCCTGTTACCGACATCCTTTTTTACCCAGGAAAACTTGCATCAAGTATTAGCAGGGAAAACGGTGACGATCGAGGCTTTACCGAATAATAAAAGCGGACAGGCGATGCTGATTGCCGCAACGCCGATCGGGAATCCAGCAGAAGCGGTTCTTTTGCTCGGAAGTTCTCCAGCCCCGGTGCAAGAAAGTATCTCCACCTTTCGAAGGATTATCCTTTATTCTTCGTTATTCGCGGTCTTATTAGCAACCTTAATGGGGCTCGTTTTTGCGCGTTATGTTACACGACCACTTGTCATTATGCAGAAGGCAGCGAGTCGTATGGCTGAAGGAAATTTCCAGAAAATTTCAGGGGTAAAGAACCGAGATGAAATTGGCGAACTGGCCGGGGCACTCAATATGATGGGAGAAAGCTTACAGAACCATATGGAATGGTTATCCCAGGAGAGAAATCTTCTTAAGGGAATTGTTGAAGGAATGAGCGACGCCGTAATTATGCTGGATGCCGAAGGAGAAATTCTTTATACAAATGAGCCTGCCAAGGCACTTTGGATGGAAAGTGAAGACAAAGCATCTGATCGCAAAGAACAGATCCTTATTTTCCTTCAGCAAATGCTTAAACCCGAGGAGAAAGAAAAAATAGAAAACCTTACCTTGGATACCCAGGTTCTGCAAGTAGCCTTAGCATCGACCACTGCTCGGGATGGGGTTGAAGGTTATGTTGCGGTTCTCAGAGATATTACCGCATCCTTACGAGCTGAGAAGGAACGACGCGACTTTATGGCAAGTGTGACCCATGAATTGAGGACCCCTCTCCATCTCATTCAAGGGTATCTCGAGGCGATTCAGGATGGAGTTATTCCTCAGGAAGATCAGGCTGAGCAAATTGACTTCGTACTTGATGAGGCGCGGCGCTTAGCCAAACTTGTGAATGAACTGCAAGAGATAAATCAACTTGAACGTTGGCAGAACTTAGAACTGCGGATGATTGAGCTTGGTGAGTTTATGCAAGAGCTCGAGTATCGGTATCAGAGTATGGTAGAAGAAAAAGGGATCATTTTGGAGATTACGCCAACTCATGGAGAGATCCTCGCGGATCGGGATCGCTTGCTTCAAGTGTTTATTAATCTGCTTGATAACGCGTTTCGTCATACACCACGTGGGAAGGTAATCCGAGTAGAAGCGAGCCAGGAAGTAGACAAGATAAAATTTACAATCAAGGATGAGGGCGAGGGGATTCCCCCTCAATCGTTGCAGCATATCTTTGATCGGTTTTACCGGGTAGATAAAGCACGTTCGCGCAAAGATGGCGGCATGGGTTTGGGCCTGTCAATTGTTAAGGAGATTGTCGATGCCCATGGCGGGAGTATCAGAGTAGAAAGCAGAGTGGGACAGGGAACTCAATTTATATTTCTTATTCCTATAGAACCTGAGAAGTAAGCGTTACACTTCTTCAGGATTATTGGAATACTATGGAGAAAATGGGAAGGATAACGAGGAAACAAGTCGAATTTCTTTCAGTAAGGAGGGATTTGCTTGTTTGCAGCAGTCTATGGGATGGCGGTTTCCGGGATCCAAGCGCACTTAATTCGAGTTGAGGTTGATGTATCCAATGGTTTGCCGGTTTTTGACATCGTTGGGCTTCCCGCCACGGCAGTTCGGGAATCTCGGGAAAGAGTCCGTTCAGCCGTAAGAAATTCTGGCTATGAATTTCCGCTCCAACGGATCACCGTGAATTTAGCACCCGCAGATATAAAAAAAGACGGTTCTGGTTTAGATTTGGCGGTTGCCATGGGAATTTTAGCAGCGACAGGTCAATGCTCAGAAAGCAAACTTCAAGATTGTGTTTTTGTGGGAGAGCTTTCCTTAGAAGGTATTTTACGTCCGATTCCGGGAATCCTTGCTATGGCTGTTTCCCTTGCGGGTACGAAGCAATCCCTGATTGTTCCGCCGGAAAACTGGGAGGAAGCATCCTTAATTGAGGAGATTTGCTGTGAGACTGCACCTAATCTCCAATATTTAGTTCAGGCGATCCGAGGGGAGGTCCCTTTTTTTCGATCTTCCGAAGAAGAAGGAGTAAGAAGAGAATGGGAGCGTAAAAACGATAATTCTGAAGGACGGCTAAATATCGACTTTTCTACTATTCATGGTCAACAGCAAGCGAAACGCGCTCTCGAAATTGCTGCAGCAGGAGGGCATAATCTTATCATGATAGGTCCTCCCGGTTCTGGAAAGACGTTATTAGCTAAAGCTTATGCAGGAATTCTTCCCCCGCTAAGTCGAAGCGAGAGCTTAGAAGTAACTCAGCTCTATAGTATAGCTGGATTGCTCGGTCATAAGGGAAGCCTTATTACGAGCCGTCCTTTTCGCCAACCACACCATTCGGCAACTGCGGCTGGAATTCTCGGTGGGGGACGGGAAATGAAACCCGGAGAACTGGTTTTAGCCAATCATGGTGTGTTATTTCTCGACGAGCTGCCTGAGTTTTCCCGAGGCGTGTTGGAGGCATTGCGGCAACCTTTAGAAGATCGGGAACTTACGATAACTCGGCAAAAGGGAAGTATTAAATATCCAGCGAGACTGAGTCTAATCGCGAGTATGAATCCTTGCCTCTGCGGCTGGTATGGGGACGCCAAACGCTCTTGCACCTGTACTCCAAGACAGGTTGAAGCGTACCGTGGGCGGGTTTCAGGTCCCCTCCTGGATCGTTTTGATCTCCAGGTCGAAGTGCCCCGGGTGGAGTTTGAAGAATTGCGTTCACGAACTCAAGGAGAAACTTCGACTGAAGTAAGGGCACGTGTTCTGCAGGCTCGAGAACGACAGTGGAATCGTTTGGGGAAGACCCGGACAAATGCGGAAATGACCGCTGAAGAAACACAAGGATTTTGTCCGTTAAATGACGAAGGAGAGAAGCTTTTGCGCTCAGTCTTTGAGCGACGAAATTTAAGCGCCCGCGGACATGATCGAATTTTGCGTACCGCCCGGACGGTTGCTGATCTGGAAGGTGAAGAAGAGATCCAAACGAACCATCTTGCAGAAGCTTTGCAATTCAGAGCCTTGGATCAAGGGGTAGGGATTTGAGTAGGCCATCGAGCAGGGTGAACCTGTGTATTCTGTGTTATCCAGTAGACTCCTCTGTTTGCGTTGTTGAATTAGCGTGCTAAAAACCTTTGTCAGTTTATCCGATGAGACGAGTGAGAAGCGAATGAAAAAGTAAAAAAAGGTGATCAAGATATGAACCCCGTCAGTTTAAAAGAAATTGCCGATCAACTCGATTGCCTCATGGATGAATGGAACTATTACTTGAACAAAAAAACAGGCGAGATCGTTGAGATTCAGACGGAGTATATGAGTGTTGCTGAAGAGTTAGAAGACGATGCTGATTTGAGTGAATATCTGAACTGGGAACAAGAGGCTATACGGGAAGCAGTGTCAGTGTTGGAAAACTGGGAAGACTATGTTGAATTGCCTGATAAGGAAGAAGTCAATGACTACAGGATTATGGAAAATTTCTGTTATTCACAAGAAGATGAAAAGCTAAGAAATAAATTGTTCTATGCTATCAATGGAAGAGGAGCGTTTCGCCGTTTCAAAGATCTAATGATTCAGTATGGATTAGAAGAGGACGGGGCTGCTTATAAATATGAGGCATTGTGCGAAATCGCTCGTGAATGGTGTGAATTCCACGAAATTCAGTATAAGTAAGTTGTCGCTTGGGTTAGGTCCATGGGCAATCATTAAATCATCAATTGAAAGATTTCTCTTTCATTATAATAAAGGTCTTTTGTACTGAGAAGTTGAAGATAGCCCCTTACGGTAGCCATGGGATTACGTACTTCATGAGCGATAACCGAGGCCATTTGCCAGAGGTGATTAAGTTCCTCAAGGCGGGATAATTTTAGCTCTAACGGTGCTTTATCCTGTAAGTATTGTTTCCAAGGCCTATAAACCATAAAGAAAAGAAGTGGATGGTCAAACCGCTTGTGAAATGTTGGTTTATGTAATTGTTGGGAATGATCGTGGTAATTTATAGCTATTGTGGGGATTACGGTTAATAGTTGAGGAAATGCGCTCCAATATAAAAAGCGCCCGGAGACCGGACGTTTTCTTTATTGTTCAATACGCTTTTGGGCCAAAATATATACCTCATCATCAGCCCTTGCAGAAACCACAACAATCTTCATTATATTGTTTTCCCGTACTACCTTGTACACCACCCGTAACCCAAGCTTTAACAGCTTGATCTTGCAGTAACCTGCTAGGTTTGTGCCGCTTTTATTGCTCAGGGGTTTTCCGTAGCCGCCTTCAGCTTGGGGCAATGGGTTGACTACGACTTTATTTATGGCTTTCACCACCTGCAAACGCTGTGAGTGATCAAGTCGCTTGATATCCTCTAATGATTCTCTTAAATATTCTACTTTCCACATGCTATTCGAGTTCCACTTCTATATCTTTTAGATCTGCTTCACTAATGCCTAGTTCCTGCATGGCTTGTTCCACCGGAATAAAATCCTCTTCCTTGGCGTTTTCCATGCGTTTTTCTGCTTCCACAAGCAAACGGTAATTTTCAATTGTTTCAAGCATTTGCTCATAGGCTTCTGGTGTGAGCAGCACACAGGTAGGAGTGTTGTTTTTTAGCACAATTTTAAAGCCGGTTTCACGGACTTCCTCAAAAATTTTATTGGCTTCGCCTTTGTTGAAACGAGAAATTGGCACTAAGGAATTCATTGCTCCGCTGATAGAGTTAGGGTTTAGCATAATAGCAATCCTCCTATATAGTTCTTACTGTTATTTTATAGCATATCAATAAATTTGTCAATATATTTATCTATATAAATATTTTAGCAAAATGAAGGTGACTGCCAAGGCGTTTGGACGCTCTGAAATTTGCTTTGGCTGGTATGGGGACGGCGAGCGTTCTTGCACCTGTACTCCAAGACAGGTTGAAGCTTACCGTGGGCGGGTTTCAGGTCCCCGCCTGGATCGTTTTGATCTCCAGGTCGAAGTGCCCCGGGTGGAGTTTGAAGAATTGCGTTCACGGACTGAAAGTGAGACTTCTGATAAGGTAAGACAACGGGTTCTGCAGGCTCGGGAAAGACAGTGGAATCGTTTGGGGAAGACTAGGACGAATGCCGAAATGACGGCTGAGGAAACACAAGGGTTCTGCCCGTTAGATGATGAAGGAGAGCAGCTTTTACGGACCGGTTTTGAGCGACGAAATTTAAGCGCCCGCGGACATGATCGGATTTTGCGTGTCGCTCGGACGGTTGCTGATCTGGAAGGTGAAGAAGAGATCCAAACGAACCATCTTGCAGAAGCTTTGCAATTCAGAGCCTTGGATCAAGGAGTAGGGGTTTGAGTAGGCCATCGAGCAGGGTGAACCTGAGTATACTGTTCCAGAGAGTAACTAGAGAGTAATTTGCAGAGAATTTGGGCTGAAGTCAGTTTACGATCATAACCGGATGAAGGTGGCAAACACTTTTCCGTGTCGAGACAGTCGTGTTGATAGAGCGGAAATAGCTTGATATCAAGGGTTTTCAAGGCTTTGAAGTAATTTGATAGTGTGTTTTATGTTCTCTTGGACTAATGTTCTGAGGGAACTTTTTTGTTAGGGGGGTCAACTAATACGCAGAAATATACAAATGTGCGTAAAGAAATGAGCGTTTGTAATACAAGGAGAAACGACTGAACATTCACCAACCAACCAGCACTTTAGCTTCTGCCATAGTCAAACCATTGATTTCACTGGTATTTTTACCGATTTTAAAAGTGTATCAAATTCGGAGTTCTTTAGAGCTTTGTCAACCCTCTTTCTGATAAAATTGGAGGGGAAGAGAGGGTGAAATGAGGAAAAACTACTTTGCAAAATTAGTAAGATATATCCCAAGTTTGGCGACATAAATTACCAATGCAAGCTGGGAGCGGGTTTCAGGTTTCAAGAAATCTTTGTAGTCCCTAATCAAAAACAGAACCCCTTTAGCCCAGTAAAATCAATAGTTCGGAGAGGTCATTTTCCAATTTGGGACTACACTTTCGTTGGCAAACCCTAGAAGCCTTGATATTACTGCGTTTGGAATAAATTGTCGCCAAACTTGGGATATATGAAGAATGTATACTACATTGAACGTGATTTGGATAGACTGTCTGACGGAAGAGTCAACCCAATTTACAGCACAGGTTAAGTTATATTACCTGTGCTTAGTGCGTAATTCCTGGGGTACGAACTGGGGAGATCAAGGATATTGTTATATTCCTACTAGCTTTATCACCAAAGGAATAATATTTGACCTTTGGACGGGTAGATAAAAGGGGTGACAAGCGAAACACCTAATATGCGCTTTTTGGGTGCCCTAAAACTCTAATCGATTAAAATGCATTTTTGTAGATTTGAATGATATCTTCTAACGTAGCTAGCCGCGGGTTTGTTGCACTGCACGTATCCTTCATCGCATTTTCAGCCATCAATTTAAGATCTTTTTCTTTTACGTTGAGTTCAGTAAGACCGCTCGCAATATTTACATCCTTCGACAACGCAGTAATCGCAGTCAGGGCCTTTTCAGCAGCTTCCCGAGCCGACAGGCCTTGAACATTTTCGCCAAGTGCTTCAGCGATATCTACAAAACGTTCTACATTACCAATGAGGTTAAAACGAGAGACATGTGGTAAAAGAATGGCATTACATACACCATGAGGAAGATTGATGCAGCCACATATAAAATCCCCATATTGTGAACGGCACAGTTGTAGTTGCAGTTCCGATGGATGATTATACTGGTATCACCTTAAGAAATCTGGTCAATATGATTCAACAGATCCTTGGTCATGAAAATATCCAGACCATGAATTTATATACAATTACAACCGAGCAGGACAAGGTCGATGCTCTGGAAGCCTTAGAGTGGTAAGAAAGACCACTCTTTTTTGATGCACCTTTCTCAATGGGATGGGTGCTTCTATTTGTGCAAATTGCCCCAGTAGTTATGGTGCGGAAATTTTTGTTGTGAATTTTGTCGAAAAATCTGTATAATTAAATTTAATTGGAGGTCGTAAAATGCAGGTATTACATAGAGAAGATATGAAAACCCTAAAGATGTATATAAATGAATTTATTGTTTCCAGTGAAATTGACCAAAAAGAAAATTTTCTAAGCGATTTTTTAATATTCTTGCGTAAGAATGAGGTTAAAATAGAAGACGGTCAACTGCTGAATGAGCTATATGATTTGATTGAAAAAAAGCTTATATAAAATTATTTTTGGTAATTAATAGGAACTTCAAGTAATGAGGCTTTTTTTGCTGCTTAATTATAGAAAGAAGGAGGCTTTATGCAACAAACAGATATACAAGACCAATACCGCCAAAACCTTCTCTTGAAGCAATACCTAAATAAATACTTCTCCCCGAACAAGATTGAAGAACTTGTCGGGGAGTTTCCATTTTCAGAGCTACGCAAGTTGCTTGGCGAGATGAATTTAGAATTTTTCAGTTTATGCTACTTCCCCAAATATTTTGACCGTAAGGAGAGTTTCACAGAGAACTATTCGAGGAACTGAAGTATAAAGTACCCAGGGTGTTGGACACGAAACTAAAAAAAATAAGATAATTAATAAGGAAAGCATTTTATTGAAATAAACTTTTCCGCTTTACAATTTGAATCCTAAGTTTAAACTTGTAAAGTTTAAGTTTTTTAGGCAATTCTTATGGGGTGCTTGCTTGCCACGTTCCCAGGACCCAACTGTCTTTGGATGTACTGTTTCAACCCATTTTTTCTAAAGATATTTGGACTAAAATTCATCAAGAAGTTCCCAATCTGCATAAAAGAGCCCACAAACTTAAAACAAGCCAACTTACCTTCCTGATCAGTCATGCTCAACTTCAAGAATTTGAAGCTTTACGAAAGATCAGTTCAAGTGTTCAGAGTGATAATCTGGGTCAAGCAATTGGATTAAAAAGCATTAGTCACAGCCAAATTTCCCGGAGACTAAGGACCCTACCCATTAAAGTCTCAGAAATGCTCTTCAAAGGGGTTTTAAACAAAGTTGCTCAGAAGAAAGGGTATGAAAAGATCCAACAGCGACTGGGAAAATTGTCCATGATCGATGCCTCCGTCATTAGTCACTAGGAGAAAGCAGACTAAATCCCTAGCTAAAAACGGATAGTATAGAAGAAGCTTGGCGATTTATTCTCGTTAAGCTTCTTCACTGATTATTTGTGAATATGGAGTAGTTCTGGTATAGTTACGAAACTGTAACCCCGCTCTTTGAAATAAGAAATGATCCTTGGTAAAGCCTCAATAGTATTATCTAGTTTTTCACCTCTTCCTCCCGCGCAGTGTTCCAAAACAATGGCACCTGGAGTTGATTCCTTATGCACGTATTCCATAATTTGGTCGGGAGGTGTTCCGGCCCAATCCCTAGTGTCTACGGACCAATCAATGACTTTGTATCCTAATTTCCCTAATTCTTTGATATCGTTCGTACTGGCAATACCATAAGGGGGTCTGAATAGGTGGGGTTTATAACCGATTATAGAGCTTAGTAATCGATCGGTACGGTCAACTTCGGATTTAATTTGAGTCATGGTGATCTTTTTTAGATCTGGATGATCCCATGTATGGTTTCCAATGGCATGACCTTCTTCAGCAATACGTTTTACCATTTCAGGATGAGCTTCTGCCCGACTCCCGACGATGAAGAATGTGGCTTTGATGCCATGCTGTTTTAGAATCTTTAAAATCTTGGTGGTATAATGAACGTCCGGTCCATCATCAAATGTCAATGCTACTAGTTTTTTGTTGCTAGGCCCATGGTGAAAAACTATATTCGTTACACGAGGCGGATGTTCACCGGTGCGCGTTTTTGATTCTGGCCCCCCGCTAATATCTGGCAAGTTTTCACTCGCGGCATCAGCTACCGTTAGGCCAGTTTCATGAGTGGAAGTCTGGGAGGGTGGATTACCTTGGGGTTGGTTTGGCTGGGTGCTACAGCCTAACAAAAAGAGGACAATAATGCACAAACTAGCATAAAACTTGAGTTTCATCATCAATTCCTCCTTTAATCCTATGGACTTATATTTCCCTAAACTTTGCCTAAGTCTCTAGGAAATTAAAGGAACTGATTTGTTAAAAGAAGTTTTGGTAATTATATATCCCGTTATAAATTCTTTGAGCTTCCTTTATTGAAATCCGATAAAGTGGTTTAAAATACGAGATATTAGACCTCGGTTTAAAAGCAGTTAATATCTAGTATCCGAGAGATGTTGCAGCGGCCTTTTTTTGGTGAGTCTGGTTAAGTTAAATATTCAACGCTGGGTTTTGGATAAGCACGGAAAACTCCTTGTTGTAATTTCCGAAACTTGACAGGGTAGCTTGAACGAATGTGAAAGCCAGTGTCTTTAGGCGCTGGTCGGTAACAGAGGCTTATAGCCTCAGAACAAACCACCCGTTGGACGGGTGGTGATTCGGAGGATTTTTTTGGCATAAATTAGAATAGAGTTCTGGAATAAAGCGCTTAAGTAGAGGAAAGAAGTGGATAGTGTCAATGAATGTTCGCAAAAACCATCAGAAATACATTTTGCGGCTTCCAGATCGGCCTGCCTTCATCTCTAATGCAGCAAAGGATGTTTTAATCATGGATTATTGCATTCCGTCATGGCACACTATGGCTGTGGCTTTTTTTAAGATATTTATTGTAAGCTCATGATCGGCAAGCTTCTTGTCCTTGGCTCTGATCTTCGCTTGCAGCTCAGCGATGAGTACTTTGTCTGGATTTTCATGTGTCTTGCTTTCTCCGCTTCATTTCCGAACGGTCTGCTGACTGATTCCAAAATCAGTCACTATACTGGCTACTGAACGCTTTTCCTCACGCACCAGCCGAACTACGTCGGTCTTGTTAAACGCCAAAATGCCCAAATCACGGAATAATAAAGTGAGGAGACCGGAAAGTAATTCGCCCGGTTGCGAAAAGAAAAGTTCAGTACTTGGATTTAGTTTCAAAAATAGTTGAAAGATATCAGATTATGGACTATAATATCTTTAGTGTGTTGAAAAATGTCGGGAGTGACCATTGCTAACTCCAAAAGTGGGGTTAATTTGTATTACGCCAGACGAGTTTGCAAGTTGTTGTTTTTATCTAAATGAGAGTTTCAACGTACTGAACACTGCAAGCAAGGCGGTGTTTTTTAGTAGGATTATTAAAGACAATTTGGAACAAACTAGTCATGACGATTAAAATAAATTTCTTAAAACAAGAACGGAGGTCTATCCGTGGGCGTTACGAAAGAACCCAAAAAGGCAGAGATCCAAATGCACCTATCTGAATTCGAAATGCCTCCAATGCAAGATGTTTTAATTGTGGGCCGGAATGCACCTATCGGCCCGGAGGCGGCGAAGAGAATGGTCGATGTTCTTAGCCCCGATCAATACAAGATCATTAAGGTTGATCACCCAGTAATAGAAGCCATTGTAGTACGCAATGCTCTTACAAACATGATCCCGGAAGAAAGATTGATCGAGTTTATTTTGGAGGAGGGGGGAAGGATTGTTGGCGCAAGTACGATTATAAAAGCTCATGTCGACATAACCGTGCATGTCAGCCAATCTATCGATTTATGATAAACATTAAGCGAGTTGCAAATATCTATTCTAAAAAATTTCCAACAGTTGATGTTTTGGATGGAGTGTCCAAGATTAGGTCATTTTTATTGGAAACGGGAAATTGCTGTTGTCCGGTAATGGACGGAGGTAATCTGGTAGGGGTAATAACATACAAGGATTTATTGAGAGCGCATCCCAATAGAATCATTGCCGACGCTATGTGCCGGGAACCAGTAACCGTATCTGCAGAAATGCCGCTCTGGCAAGCCAAAGAAATTTTTGAAGATACCGGATTGGACGTCTTATTAGTTCAGGAGGAAGGCCGGTTATCTGGTATTCTAAGCCGCAACCTGCTTGATATACAACTGGGGCCTCATACTGATTTATTGACCGGGCTTTATAAAAGTGATTACATATACTATCACGGTGCTCGACTCCTGGAAAATAAGCAAGAAATCAGTATTGTTTTTTTTGACATAAATAATTTCGGTTTAATTGACAAAACTTACGGACATACAGTAGGAGACAATATTTTAATGGAAGTGAGCAAATTGTTAACAGAAAATATTTCTCCGGAAGCCTTTTTGTGTCGTTTTGGAGGAGATGAATTTGCTGTTTTATTACCAGCACACTTGGACGAAGGAGCAGCTTTAGCTTACCGATTGGCAGATATCATAGGCCGTCACAGTTTTTCCCACGGAATTGAGATAAGTATTTCGGCAGGAGTAATTGGGGGACGCCGACATGAAGAACGTACCGATGATCCGTGGAATGCTATGGAAAAGCTAATAAATATTGCCAGTATAAAGTCAACAGAAGCTAAAAAGAGTAACGCAATACTTTTGACGGCTGAAATTCAGGATACAAATGAAATCGCCTAGCAGAGAAGAGAACATACATCAGCGAGAATCAATTATGCACGCTGCCTAATCGCAGCGTGCATAAATTTTTTCTAAGGCAAATCAAAAAAATAACTTCACTCAAAGCTCAGCTTCGACAGTCTGTAGGCATCGCAAAGTACAAATATAGTGCTCTGCGACTCTTTTTATGCAGTGATCCTTTTAAACTTATGGAAAACAAAGGAAATTATTTTGGTAAACTAAACCATAGAATACAACATTTTAGTAATTTTGTTGCATTCGTATTTGGTAACAATTCTATATTATCACTACGGGAATGTCAATATATCGATCATTATGTCATTATGACTATAATACACACGAAAAACAACTTTTATAGTTGAACAATAGAATACAGCTCATCTTTTTGATCTTGATTGATACCAATATAGCGGAGTGTGATACTGGCTGAGCTATGATTAAAGGTATCCATAATAAGTCCTACGTTGTATTTAGATATTTTATAAGTCCAATAACCCCATGTTTTCCTTAAACTGTGAGTGCCAAAGTTTTCAATGCCAATCACAGTTGCAGCTTCCTTCAGCACTCTGTAAATCTGGATTCTTCCTAAATAACCGCCTTTTTGACTATGAAAAAGGTAGTCCTCTAGGGCAAGATGCTGAGTTTTAACATAATCATGAAGACACTTGCGTAAGGTTTCATTTAATTTAATCTTCTTTTCTTTTGCTGTTTTTTTTTCGTTTAAGATGAGATACTCTCTAAATTGAAATTTCTCATTAAAAATATCATTCACCTTAATAGGTATGATATCGCTGATTCTCAAGCCCGTATTAATACCAAATTTAAAAATCAACGCATATTTAGGATCGCTTCCATTTAAGTATTGATAAAGCTGCTTAATCTTGGCTTTTTCTCTAATTGGTTCAACAGTCATAATAATCATTGTCCTCCTAATGTATCTTTTACATATTATATTATACAAAAAAGATACGCTAAAATGAATTTTTAAATTATGGTAGTTTTAAAATTATTAGATTAAACCCTTTGTATGAAAGGACTTTCTTAATATTAAAAATGCAACAAAATTACTATAATGTTACATTGTCTACCTGATAAAAGAGAAAAATCCACAGTGAACATTTCTATAAAGCCCCTAAAAACATGGAGGGGATATGGGCGAACGCAAAAGATATCCGAAAGAATTAAAAGGCCAAGTTTTAAGAGAAACTCAAGAAGTGGGTAACGCAGTTCTTGTTGTTAAGCAACATGGAATTAACGTTAAGGTGATTTACCGATGGATAAGAGAAACGAAGCATAAGCCTTGGGACAATGTCCCAAGTGATGCCAAAAAGATTGTTGAATACCTTCCATCACCAAAAGAATTTCGGCAGTTAGAAGAAGAAAACGAGAAGTTAAAGACCTTGCTTGGAGAAAAGGATCTAGAGATAGCCATATGTAGAGTATATTGATTTTTATAACAAACGGCGTATCCATAGTAGCTTGTATGATCTTTCACCAACAGAATTCAGAAATTGCTTAGCAAAGGGTAGGGTTAAGCCATTCGTGGTTAAGTTATAATATTCATCTTTATGACCTCAAATCAGGCTTGACATGGAAGCATCCGACGGAGGGTTCCACGTCAAGCCTACTCCTAGAAAACGTAATTCTATCAAATCATGAGAATAAGGGATTTAAAGAGCTTGTGAATTCTTTTGTTTATTTTGAGTAAATTGACCAAATTCTAAATAAACTAGTGGGAAGTTTAAGGGATAACACTTGAGGCAGAAAAAGGAGGGGATATTTAATGAATTTGGTGTTGGAAAGGGTAAGTCCAGATACAGTTTTGAACAAGACAACATGTGAGGACTTATTTGATTCTAAAGGCACGCTGTTACTTGAAAAAGGACATCAGATTACGGCAAGCATACGTAAACGCATAAATAATCGAGAAGTTTATGTACTTCAAACCCACAGAGTATTGATACATCGAACTAAAAATATCAAAGGACTTCCAAAAGATACCTATGTCAATCTTGTTGGTTCTTCATGGAGTATTTATCATGAAGCAAGGATGATTGAAGCTGAACAGATTGAAAAGACAGTAGAATTAGTAGAACAAATTCTCAATGAACTTTCGGGACAAGATATTCGTTTAGATTTTGATGAGGGCAGAGTGGATTTGAGGCGATTTAAGAAATATGATTATGAGCTTTTCGAACATGTCATTAACGTTGCCTTGCTTTCTGCACTCATAGGAATGCGTTTGGGGTATGAGAATAAAGAACTTAGTGACTTAACCTTGGGGGCATTGCTTCATGATTTAGGAAAATTACGAGTACCTCAGGAAATTCTTTATAAACCTGCATGTTTAACTGAAGAAGAATTTGCAATCATGAAACAACATCCTCTAGCAGGAGAAGAATTGTTAAAAAATGCTCGGCTATTACCAAGAAGCGTACTGGCTATTATTAAAGAACATCATGAACGATGGAATGGATTGGGATATCCCTATGGATTGAAAGGCAATGATATTCACAGAGATGCCCAAATTGTGGCTGTGGCGGATGTTTTTGAAGCCTTGACCGCGGATAGACCGTACCGAAAAGGGTTGCCCCCCTATCATGCTTTGGAAATGATTATTGCCGACTCAGGAAAAGACTTTAACCGGAAAGTGGTTCAAGCCTTACAAGAATCATTAACTCTTTACCCCGAAAATACGAAAATCACTCTAAACACAGGCGAAATCGGAGTGGTCATAGCTGTACCTGTCCAAATGCCAACCCGACCTCTTATTCGCTTGCTGTTCGATAGAGAAGGAAGACGCCTCAATCTGGATACTTATGTGGATTTAATGCAAAATTTGACAGGCTTTATTGAACGGGTGGAGTTTGAAGAGGTGAGATGTGAGGTAGAATCGGGGATAGGCTCATGGGGCAAGGACTTTGGCTTAGCGAAGGTTTAGAGTTATGGAATCATTGACAAAGATGGCTAGATTCCTAATTTGTTGTCAGATAGAGTCAGCTTGACCGATGAACAACAAAATAACCTTTAAGCGAAAACAATTAGCATTAACGCTATTAACATAAAATGGATGAATAGAAGGTGAGAGTATATTGCAAAAAAAATATGGCGGAATTTCTTGAAATGGAGAGCTCGCGAAAAAAGAGTGAAAAGTGTTGTTCTGTGAAGAATGAGGAAATTATATATAAGCAATGACAAAGGCAAACCTGGCGAAAACCAGGGACGCGAAGCTATGGGTCGTCCAGTTTGGCTGACGATTGCCAGGTTAACAAGTGCGTAAAGAGGAAGATTGCCGTTATGATGTTTATACATGACGGCTTATTATTTTGGAAGAAGGCAATTTAAGTGCGTGATGAACAAGTTGTCATTTTTAAGTTGGGTGAAGAGCACTATGCTGTGGGCATGAGTACCGTAAGGGAAATCATTGTCCCCCCAAAGATTAGGAGCGTACCCAATGCCAAGGAATATGTGCAAGGAATTATAAACTTAAGAGGAAAGGTTATTCCGATATTGAGCCTTGCTAAACTTCTTAAGTTAGAGTCAGTCCCCTCCTTACCAGAGCTTCAACGTCAAATCGTCGTATTAGAAAATGAGGAAACACTCCTCGGTATTGAAGTTGATGGGGTAAATGAGGTTCTTAATATTGCCCAGTATGAACTTGAACCCACTCCAAAAGTTATCGGGCAGGAAACATTCATAGACGGAATTCTTAATTTAGGTGAAGGATTAATTATGATGCGTAATGCTCCCGCCCTTTTTGCTACATAACTACATAATCTATGGGTTGACGGTGGAGTGCCTATGACTGCATACGAAGGCGGTTACCCTTCAAGATGTGATTAGCGATTCTTATAAACCCAAAGGCGGACAGGGAATTTAGCTCTTCTAAAAGGACACCGATTGTGGGCGAGGTTTCGATTAAATAGGAGGATTAAAGCATGAAATTCATGAATAACTTGACTTGGAAATTCAAACTGATTGCAGGATTTATTATCATCTCTTTACTTGTAGGTTTGATTGGCTATTTTGGGATTACGGATATGCAAAAGATTAATACTGATGGGAGTTTAATATATACCGATAATTTAAAGCCCATTATTGATTTGAACCAGATTGGTACGACCCTTCGTGATAGTACTTCAGCCACGCAATCGCTTAGCGTTACACAGGACAGAACTCAGCAACAGAGTATTCGTCAACAAATGGAATCCTTAAAAAACCAGAACATGAAATATGAACAGGATTATGAGAAAACATTTTTACCTGTTCTTTCCACAGAAGAAAAAACAGAGTATACATCATACAAAAAGTTTATGACCGATTATTGGAGTCAACAAGACCAAGTTATGAAATTAATGGATACGGGAAAATACGCCGAGGCAGGGCAGATCTTGCAGGATACTCTCATGAAGACGGATGATAAGGCACTTCTAAGTTTAGATAACCTGATTACTATCGTCGAAAATGAAGCTCAGAGTAGAAGTAACAATAATCAAAAGGCCTACTCAAGTTCAAGAAATATGATGCTTGGAATTATAGGATTCAGTGTGCTTTTAGCCTTGATTATTGGACTTTATCTTGCATTTAGCCTTTCTCGTCGGCTCTCGCAAATCGTTGAGTTCTCAGAAGCCTTTGGAGAAGGGAATCTAAGCCACGAATTGAATTTACACGGACGGGATGAAGTGGGACAACTGGGGACTGCTCTTACTCAAGCGGTACAAAAGGTGCGGAAACTATTAGTTGCTATTCAGGATAGTTCTCAGACGGTGAGTGCCCAATCAGAGGAAACGTCAGCCATTATGGAGGAACTGTCAGCAACAATGCAAATGATTCAGCAATCCACGGAACAGATTGCTCGGGGTACAGAAGAACTCAGTGCGAGTTCGGAAGAAGTTGGGGCTTCGTCCTTAGAAATGGAAGAGTTCACTAAACAACTGAATCAGCAAGCAAAAGAAGGACAACAAAACTCCCTGGCGATTAAGGAACGGGCGAGTGAAGTCAAAATCAAAGGAACTAGGGCTGTAAGTGAATCTGACGTAATCTATAAGGATAAAGAAGTAAAGGTTAGACAAGCTCTGGAACAATCAAAAGTGATGGAAGAAATCAAGTTGATGGCGGAAACCATTGGAGGGATAGCTGAGCAGACAAACCTATTATCTCTCAACGCTAGTATTGAGGCGGCCCGAGCAGGAGAGGCTGGACGTGGGTTTGCAGTTGTCGCTGATGAAGTTCGCAAATTGGCAGAAGAATCACAAACCGCTGTCAACAATATCCGTAGCGTTATCAGTAATGTTCAAAACGCTTTTAGTAACTTAATGGGAAATACGCAAGAATTACTGACATTTATTGAAGATAAGGTTCAACCCGATTACAAGGAGTATGCTGAGACGGGGAGCCAATATGAAGAAGATGCCCATTTTGTGCATGAAATGTCCAAAGGACTGGCTGATGCAACATTGTCCATGCATGAAATTATTAGTCAAATCAGTTCAGCGATCCAAAATGTTTCTGCAACAGCACAAGAAACTGCGGCAAGTTCTGAAGAAATCACTTCCAGTGTAACTCAAACCTCGACAGCCTTTGAACAGGTTGCACAATCAGCTCAAGCCCAAGCAGAGCTGGCAACTAAACTGAGTGAACTTGTGGCGAATTTCAAATTGTGACAACTTAGCCTCAAGAGGACTAGTTGTAATGCGCCGTGCAAAGCGTGAAAAGTTATCTTTGCAAAAAGTCCCATGTTTACTGGGATTTCGAGTGGTTTAACAAAGGAAACAAACCGTTAAAAATGCCCAGACAAAGGAACCAAAGGAGAATACTAAAAACCTCTGTAAATGCTGATAGTTAGTAACTTTCAGCGATCACAGAGGTTTTATATATTTGATGACAAAGGAAAAATATTAACGCCTTTTTTTTATATAATAATATCCAATTTCTGCTAAATCATTGATGATCCCTTTTTGTTTGTCTTTGAGAACATTGGCAATATCATTTGGCTCAAAAGAAAGCTGGTTGAATGTGACGTAGTCTTTCACTGAGGTTATCAGACAATTAATGTCATAAAAGAGTTTTTCACATATCCTCAGATATTTTAATCGATCACTATCATTATCAAATGAGAATTCATTACTAACTATTTCTGAAAAGAGCATGTTTAATTGTGCTGCTTGCGCTCGAATGACGACATTATCAGTTCTTAGTAATTGATTGAATTGTTCGGTAGATTTCATGAGGAGGTTCTCTGTATTAGCTTCCATCTGATCAAGATACATTGGTTTTTCACCTATTTTTAACCATAGTTCACTTATGCCAAATTCTTTAGAAATTAAGCGGATAAGGGCCTCAGATGGTATCGTTTTTTCTTTTTCAATTTTAGAAATATGCGCGTTGGTTACGCCTAACCTTTTGGCAAAGTCCACTTGTGATAAACCTGTGTCTGATCGAAGAATTTTAAGTCTGCTACAGATATTTTCCATAATGCCTCCTATATTAACTCAGTTCATTTTCTGTTGACGAATCAACTGAGTTGAAGTATAATGCTTTTATATTAACTAAGTTGATTATACTTCGAATAATTAAATTTTTCAAGGAGGTAGATGTAAATAAACCATATTCTTACAATTAAATACAATTATCTGAGTAATTTCTCTGTAATGCGTGTCCTCTATCCCAGTATATCCCTTCGAACCACCCCGGCGCGAATGATGTGCCCGGTCATGCTAAGTCGAGATGAACGGTTAAGGCACGCTAAACAGACTCATATTTTCAGGGAGGAGGATACCTAATGCCATATGAATGTATAGGAATGAACATTCAAAATCAGCTACAAACACTCAAGAAGACGCAAAAGTGGTTAGCTGAACAATGCGGCGTAACTAAGGGGCAAATTAGTCATATTGTACGTGGAAGGTCTTATCCTTCTTACAAATTGCTTGCAAACATTTCTCTTGCCCTTGCTCTTGATGTAAGCATCTTGCTTACATATGATAGTGAAAATCAGAAAAGAGTGATGTCATAGATGTGGGTGAGTTCAATATGGCTCTGAAAATGGCGCAAAAATCAGAGAAGCCCCTATCCATTGGGCACCTACAAACGGCATGCAACCTCCGAAACGGCAACCAATAAAAGGGGCGTTTGACAGTCTACAACACTGTCAGCCCAATTATACAATTTTTAAGCTTAGATCGCAATTAGAAAGGAGCGGTTGATTTATGGGAAGCACATCCACGAAACTTATTACACAGCCGCAGCTTAGAAAGATATACGTTGAGGCACGTAATGCCGGAGTCAGTGACAAGTTTCTTCACGATGTTATTTACAAGATGCATGGCAAGGAAAGCTTGAAAGACCTCCTAATGTCGGAGGCGGCTATGTTGATAGATGCTTTAATTGATGATCAGTCAAGGTCAGCAAACCGCCCTGGCATGATGACGGAAAGACAGGGATGGCTGCTCTCAGACTATTTAGAAAAGCTCGAATGGACGGACGAACAGACACAGGGATTTATCAAGAAATATGCGCACGTTGACCACTTTACATGGTTGAGCAAGGAAGCAGCCTCTAAGTTAATTGAGGCGGTCAAGAACATTTACGCAAGACAGACCAAAAAAGGAATGGGGGAGCATGCAAATGTTTAGCAAAGAGGTTATTGAAGGTCTTATGTGGAATTTTCACGAAAGGTTTTCTAGTCTAGAAAAAAGAAACAGTGACATGAAGGAGTCCGAAGAAGAGTTGCTCTCACTGATCGGCGGGTAGGTGACCCTTCCAAAAGACCTAACCGATGATATTTCCGATGCCGTTTGTAGGTTAATTACTGCTACCTCTGCTTTAGGATACTATATCGGCCTCAGCGATGGAGCGGACATGATGAACTCACTTATGCAGCCGAACCTCCCCGAAAGACTTTTAGAAGCTAGGGGAGAACTGATGGAATAGGCATACACGTCCCAAATACACTGAACCCCCGTTATAACGCGTTATAACGGGGGTCTTTTTGTTTCCGAGTGTAATTCTATTGATTTCTATAAAATAGCTACTCAGGAGCGAAAATATGCTTCTCTAAAAGCATCCGAAATAGTCCCTTTAATCTCCTTCATGTCATCATCATTAATTCCCAAAAACGGACGGGCGGGAATATTAACCTCGACTTCCTTTTTCCTAACCCACTTGCCACCAACTTTAAAGCGTAGTCCTTTCCCACTCTTCGCTCTTATTGTATATTTGGCTCCAAATTGATGTGTTCCCGCATAGATTGTATTGGTGCCAACCGCCAAGCCAGACTTATCTGCTGATGATCTAATGGAGTTTTTCAGCCTTGCGGTATCGGTCAAAGTCACGCCGCCACGTTCGGTGGCTCTTATAGAATAACGCCAATCTTTACCGCTCGGCTCCTTTTGCTCCTTGAATCGTTCACGTGTGCTTGTGCGCAAGCTCTCGGCAATGGATAAGTTAACTCCTTTTAGGTCGATGTGCTGGAGTTTTCTCAACTTACTTGTCAAACGCCTTAGACTTTCAGTACCTTGAAGCCTTATGCCACCCAAAAGTATCACCTCCTAACCCTTACTAAGATTTACTTCCGTAACGCTTCACATCGTCGACTGATAGTCCCATGAGCTCATTGGCGCGTGTTCTGCTTCCTGCGTCCTTGAGTGTCACCGTTTCAATGTCAAGCTCTCCCATAGGCACGACTTGCGGAGCACCCTTGAGCCATAGCGTGAAGTCGCTCAGGTCACTCATAGCGGAACGGAACGCCCAATCCCTTTGATAAGGCAAGAGCTTCCCAGTCTTAAGCGCATGCGTAACTGTTTCCTCCACATGGAGCTTGTGTGCCTCGAATTGCATGGTGTCGACTTCCAGTTTGAGTGCAACTTGATTTTTGAGAAGCTCGCTGATGCGGTTTTCAATGTCAGATAGAAGAGCGATATCAGGGAGTTGTAACATATCTTTCAGCCCTCTGATAAATTTCTCGGGGTTTTCCGCTGCGGACTGTTCATCCGCTTTAGGAGGTTCAATCTTAGCTTTATCCGCATTGACAACCGCTGTCATTCCGTCAATGGCCGGAGTATTGGTAAGCGCTACAGAATGAAGCAATAATGCTTTTCTGTCCTGTGTACGGACGCTGACCACCGGGGACAGGTAACGGTATTCTTTGTTTTTAAGGTAATCCTCGGCTTTCAGTGTCCATTCAACATTGGCATAGATACCATCACTCTTGAGAGAAATCTCCTTAATCCATCCGGCAGCGGGTGCCTGTACATTAAGCAGTGTTTGATGCTCATAGTCTACTGGGATATCAAGCCGTCTGTCTTTGAACCGCTTCAAGATACTCGAATATGATTCGCCATCCACAAGAAAGTCTCCCTTTTGGCTCTTGACAAGTCCTAAAGGCAGGAGTTTAATTTGTTTGGGCGCGCCCTTCTCAAGTGAAAGGCTGTTTTCAATTTGAATCAGTTCATTACTCATCATACGCCTCCCGTTGTCGTTCCGTCAGAGCCATAGGCAAGCTGCCATAATCCGCAGCCAGCATTGCACCGGGTGTCTACGCCGTACAGGTATTCGTTACCGAAAAACACGTTGTCATCATTGGCGGCAGTTTTTGCCACTAGTGCGGGTTTTCTTCTGTTCTGAAAGATAAACGGCTTAATAGCCTTTGACGTGCAAAGGAGAAACCACATATCGGGATTATTAACGAGCTCAGGAGCAACCAACACCTCGGCAGTCCCTTTGTAAATGTTGGTCTCGTTGTTAATCAACTCAGCATATGCAATGCGCCGCGCTGCTGCATCATTTTGAGGAGAGACGACAAGCAAATCAGGGATGATGTATAACGGTTCACCTTCGTCGTTGGTGAGTGACATCATTGCAGCACGGGCAATACCATAGCTATCTGGCGTTAATTTATCGGTGCCCTTATTGCTTTGAGTTTTGCCACTTTTTGTGATTGAATAAAGATAAGGATGGACATTGGAAATGAACGGCTTTTTGTCATAACATAAATCCGCGAAGGCTCGCGGCAAAAGTCCAAACACAAGCTTGTCAGGCAGTTTGCGCGCGCCCTCAGCAAGGTCTTGAAACATGGGTTTATAAACGCCGATTCGGTCATCCTCAATATCATTGCGACTGACTGAGATGGTTTTCTCAAAGAGCTTGTTTTTAATAGCGTAGGTATGTACGGCGACATTTCTTATCTGCCTGTCGCCTACCCATTCCCTCATGCTTGGCATAGAGCCTAACCATCCATAGTTTTCATCGGATGCCTCAGACGGAACCTCCATTGCGATTTTGGGATGTAGAACAGTCGTTTCCTCAAGAGTCTTGTTAAAGACCGTGTTGAAGCTGCTGTAAATATCATTGATAGCAGCTTGATTGATAATCATTTTAAATCCTCCTTTTTTGTTTTGTATTTTTCCAAGTGTTGTTTAACTATTTGCTGAACCCAACGCTGACTGACATTGTATTTCCGTGACAATTCCACTGAATTATGTCCATTGAACTCCTCCCTGATTTTGATATCTCTGAGTGGACGCAAAATCTTCTCTTTGCTCGGCAAATAGAAAGTGGAGCCGCCGATTAAGGTAGAGAGCCTAAGAAGATTGTCCGCGCCGATTTCCTCAGCGATTTCCCGACAAATACCGTCAGGCAACATAGAAGGGGTGAGCTCTTTTGTCAATGTATCGACCATGGCAGATACCACCTTCCTAAAATTAGTTACAATTACATTGTAGTAGTACTTCTAGGAATGTTATAGACAAAGTAGTTCTATGAATTACATCTAAGGCAAAAGAAAAGAGCACCAGTATAATGAGTGCTCAGAAGTATCGTATTGAGTTGTCTGTTGTTTGTCCCACGATAAATAAGGGTGTTCCTTCTAAGTCCCAGGGTATCCCGCCATATTCCAGCTTATCCCACGTTATCCCAGGCTTTTTATCGTGTTTTCACGGTTTGTATGTAGTAAATTTACGGTTTGTAAGTAGTATTACATTTAGCGAAGAAATCCCTTACTCGTGATGTAGGCGTTCATAATAAAGAAGAGCGTTTAGCGAAGATCGAAGAGGAATTGCTGGAGCGGATCAATAAGCTGGGAATTGGACCGCAAGGGTTTGGTGGGGTAAACACGGCTTTAGCGGTAAATTTAGAAGTGTATCCCACTCATATCGCCATGCTGCCGGTTGCCGTCAATATTAACTGCCATGCGGCACGCCATAAAGCGCTTACACTCAAGGGGAGGGATGCCTAATGGTTGAGGTCATCCGTCTAGAAACCCCGCTTACTCGTGAAAAGGTTGCGCAGCTCAAGACAGGGGATAACGTTTTAATTAGCGGAGTCATTTACACCGGACGGGATGCTGCCCATAAAAAAATGGTCGAAGCCTTGGCTCGCGGCGAAGCGCTTCCGTTTGACGTTAAAGATCAGGTTATCTTTTTCGTGGGACCGGCTCCGGCGAAACTAGGACAGGTGATCGGTTCTGCGGGACCAACAACAAGCTACCGAATGGACGCGTATTCTCCCACGTTGATTGAACAGGGTTTAACGGGAATGATTGGCAAAGGGTTACGATCTAAAGACGTCATTGAGGCCATGAAAAAGTATGGAGCAGTGTATTTCGGAGCTATCGGAGGTTCGGGAGCGCTTTTAGCGAAACGAATCGTTTCTGCAGAAGTGATTGCGTATCCAGAACTGGGTCCAGAAGCAGTACGCCGACTTGAGGTCAAGGATTTCCCCGTGATGGTCCTTATTGATCACGAGGGGAATAATTTATATGAACTAGGAAAGGCAGAGTATCGGAGAATATAAATATAATAAGAATGTGATTATGTGTGATAGATAAATGAAAAAATGAAAATTGCTGCTGCTTATGCAATTGCCAGTTTGGTCTCTGATGACGAACTCAATACCGATTATATTGTACCTAAGGCGTTCGATCCAAGATTAGCTCCGACTGTTGCCGTAGCAGTAAGTATAGCGGCTATGGATAGCGGGGTTGCTCGTATAAAGATGGATCCGGTAGAAATTTTTGAGAAAGTCAGGAAACTTCAAGAAACAAGATAAGGTTTTATTTGGCATTTGAGTAAAAGTGTATTGTAAAACGGCTTAGAATTATTATTCTAAACCGTTTTTTTGTGCGCCACGCATGACGATTGAAGCATCCGACGTGGGGTCACATATCAAGTCTAACTCAAAAAATGCATCTCAGTGAGATTCAGTGAAACAAGGAGAATAAGGGACTATGACTCCAAAATTAAGGGATTGAACCGCATTAGGGACATTGTGCGAACAGCTCTAAGAGTTCAAGATTTAGTCGTTGCTCAAGGCCTTGTCGTCGCCAAACCGGATATGGTACTGCCGGAATTTCTAAAACTTATATTCCCTAATAGTTTCGTTACTCTCGTCATTCTAGCAGTGGTATCCGCTGCCTTCACAACGGTTAATGCTCTCTTTGTATCTGTTTCGGCTGTCATATCGAATGATTTATACCGCAAGGGGAGTCATCTTATCTTTAGAAAATCAGAAAAGAGTGACGGTAAGGATTTCAGCCTGTTGGTAGGAAGAATAAGCATTTGGGTAGTTGGCGTGGTAGCCGTGAGCATCGCTCTGAGTCAGCCGAAATCATTGACTTCGTTGGTATGGATCGGAATTAATGGGGTTCTCTCAGGGGTTGCTGGTCCACTCATAGCAGGAATTTTTATGCCTAAGGCCCATCGAGTAGCGGCGATTTTTTCTTTTCTAGTCGGCGTAGGTTCTTATCTAATAATTTTCAGATTCTTTATTTCTAATGTTATGGAAGCAGGAGCCTTAAGCAGCTTTTCTGGTACTATAGCAATGTTCATTGTAAATTGGGTAATATCTCACTATAGCGTGAGGGCTAGAGATAAAGTGATATCCTCGTAGAAATGATAGGTATCACTAACAATCATGATTTAGTATTTTTGTAGATTTAAAAAAGCAGTTCTCTTTTTGTAAAGTAAGAGCTGCCTTTTTTGATAAATTGCTTAGGACTATTGTCATAACCCTAGTTATTCCTTATTATGCGCAGTCTGGGTAAAGAAGGGGTGTCCAGACGAGTCGCACTTCAAACTAACTAGAAATACAAAGAAGCACTTCCTCTCATGAACATTCTATTGAACAGTTCTATAAAGATTTTCAAAAATTCCTTGAATTCTAACTACTAACCAACCAATGGATGGTATTACGCTAGTTTTATTTTTAGAACTAAGTCGCCGAGTTATTGAATATTCTTAGAAATGAGAAAGGAGAATAATCAGTATGTGCCGAATATTCAAATAACTATAAAAATTATACAACTTTCAACTGTCTGTAGAAATAGAAATCGGGGAGGGGTTACTGTGTCTCAAAAAGTCCGTGTGGGGATTATCGGTGCAGGTAGAGGAGGAACGTCAATTTATAAAACCCTAAAAGGGATTGAACACGTTGAAATTGTTATGGTTTGCGATATTTCGGACGAAGCACCCGGAATTGTGATTGCTCATCGTGATGAAATCCAGACTAGTAGCTCGATTGAAGAGTTTTGCCAGCAAAAAATGCAGCTCATTATCGAAGCCACTGGGTTATCAGAGGTGCAGCAAAGGATAGAAAAATTAAAATCATGTGATACCTCGGTCATGGAAGCCGAAGGTGCCAATCTGATGATGCATATCATTGAGGAAAAAGAGAAGTTATCCGAAATAAAACGCTTACAGGGAAAACTAGATGCCATCCTCAATTCAGTGCAGGAGGCCATTGAAGTAGCTGGAACGGATGGTATTATCAGGTATGTCAACCCGGCGTTTAGCCGAGTGTCAGGTATTTCTGCCCAACAGAGAATCGGGCAAAATATCTTTGAAGTTTCATCAGATGGAGCTTTAGCTCGTACTCTAAGGACTCATGAACCGATTTTTGCTCATCGCGCCAAAGTAGGCGGATGTAATGTGGAAGTTGTCTCCAATGCATCCCCCATAATTGTTGACGGGAAGATCGATGCAGGAGTCGTGGTCTTTCAACCACTCACGGATATTTATAAAACAATGGAGCAACTCCAAGCTTCTAACCAGGTCATTACAGAGTTACAAAGTCGAATTAATCAAATATCAACTAGTTCTTTCACTTTTGATGACATCCTAGGAAGCCATCCCAATTTCGTACATTCTATAAATTTAGCGAGAAAAGCAGCAAAAAATAACTCTACGGTATTGATTCTGGGAGAAAGTGGTACAGGAAAAGAACTCTTTGCTCATGCTATCCACAGTGCTAGTTCAAGAAGAGATAAACCTTTTATTAAGGTTAATTGTGCAGCAATTCCAGAAACCCTGTTGGAAAGCGAGTTCTTTGGACATGAAAAAGGAGCATTTACGGGAGCAATCAAGACGAAAATGGGAAGAATGGAACTGGCTAACTGTGGGACTATTTTTTTGGATGAGATTGGGGATATGAATCCTTACCTACAATCTAAGCTCTTAAGGGTTATTCAAGACATGGAATTTGAACGGGTTGGGGGGACTCAGACCATTAAGGTTGATGTCCGTGTGATTGCAGCAACGAACCGTGATTTACGAGAGATGGTTAAACAAGGAAATTTCCGCGAAGATCTTTTCTATCGTCTAAATGTGGTTGAATTACGCTTGCCACCACTGCGTCAGCATAAAGAAGATATCCCTGCCTATGCCCGATCCTATATTACGAAATTAAATCGTAAGTTTGGCAAACAAGTTGTGGGAATGAATACACAGGCCGAGCAGCTTCTGTTGAGTTATGATTGGCCAGGAAATGTCAGAGAACTTCAGAATGTGATCGAACGGGCCATGGTTTCTGTGGAAGAAGATATAATAACTCTGAAACAACTTATGAGTTTAATCGAAATTAATGTGGGTGATCGGTCAGAGAAGAAAATTGGGGAACTCATGGCTTTAGATGTACTTGAGAAGAAAATGATCCGTCTGGCGTTACAACGCTTTGGAGATTCAGTAGAAGGGAAAAAGAAGGCAGCTCAAACTTTAAATATCTCCTTAGCTACGCTATACAATAAGATAAAGATCCTTTAAAATGTAAAAAAAGAATTTTTAATTTTTAGATATAATTGCTAGAAATTAAAATATGGGAAACTCTATTAAGTTCAAGAAAACCGATCAAGTCTTCATAAACTTCAGAAAGAACTAGATCGATCGATATGTAATCGGATGTTGAAGCCTACAGTCTGTAGGCTTTTTTGTTTGCAAAGCCAATCATAATATAAAATTTAGAATATTCACGAATTTCAACCAAGTTGGCATAGAACTTGCAATTCGTATAATTCAAAGAACGTATAGTTCAATTTCCAAAAAGGAGAAAAAGTAGGGGGGTATTTTAGGATAGGCTTCCCATAGAAAAATGAAAAAATGATTAAACAGAGAGTGAAGAGAGGAGAAGTATTTTCATGGATACTTTACAACGTCCGTATCATTTCTTAATTCGGCGGGTGCATTCTTTATTAGGACTTATACCTATTGGAATTTTTCTCATGTTTCATTTGACATTAAATCTATCTGCTCAGCTTGGAGCGAGCCAATATGACAAGGTCATCGAGGGCATGAGAAATTTTCCGGGAATATTTGTCGTTGAACTGGTTGTGATCTTTATCCCCATTGCATTTCATGCGGTCTATGGAGCGTGGGTTGTCTATACTGGTCAAAGCAATCTGTTACGTTACAAGTACGCGCGTAACTGGTTTTATATCATCCAGAGAATTTCCGGTGTTTATACCGTTGTTTTTGTTCTTGCTCATGTTTGGATGCTCCGTTTTGGTGAGGCCAACTTTGCTGCACTCCAACACTTTGTCGCGAATCCCTTGGGCTTGATTTTCTATGCTTTAGGTATTGTTCTCGCTATTTTCCACTTCACAAATGGCCTTTGGACATTTGCAATTACTTGGGGAATTACCGTCGGGCAGATTGCTCAACAAAAGTGGAGCTATGCTTGCGCCGTGATATTCGTTATCTTAACTGTAGTTGGGTTAGCTGATTTATCAGCATTTTTGAGATAAAGGAAGGAGATCAGAAATGAGCAAAGTAATCGTTGTCGGGGGTGGGCTTGCCGGGTTAATGGCAACTATTAAAATGGCTGAAGCAGGGACTTCCGTTGATTTATTCTCGCTTGTTCCAGTCAAGAGATCTCACTCCGTGTGTGCACAAGGTGGGATTAATGGTGCGGTCAACACCAAAGGTGAAGGAGATTCACCTTTGGTTCATTTTGATGACAGTGTCTACGGTGGAGATTTTCTTGCTAACCAGCCTCCAGTTAAAGCAATGTGCGAGGCCGCACCCGGAATTATTCATTTAATGGACCGCATGGGAGTCATGTTTAACCGGACACCTGAAGGACTACTCGATTTTAGACGTTTTGGTGGAACAAAATATCATAGGACTGCTTTTGCAGGGGCAACGACAGGTCAACAACTCCTCTATGCGCTTGATGAGCAAGTTCGTCACTTCGAAGTTACAGGACTTGTTCAAAAATATGAAGGATGGGAATTGTTATCTGCAGTACTTGATGGCGGTGCCTGCGAAGGGATAATAGCCCAAAACATGAAAAATATGTCGATTGAGGCTTTTGCGGCAGATGCGGTCATTCTCTGCACTGGAGGCTCAGGTATGATCTTCGGTAAAAGCACAAACTCGACGATTAATACAGGATCTGCCGCCTCGGCTCTCTTTCAGCAAGGGGTTAAATATGCCAATGGTGAGTTTATTCAGATTCACCCCACAACCATTCCAGCCGAAGATAAACTCCGTTTGATGTCTGAGTCCGCTCGAGGAGAAGGCGGACGTATTTGGACGTATAAAGACGGGAAACCCTGGTACTTCCTTGAAGAGATGTACCCATCTTATGGTAACTTAGTTCCCCGGGATATTGCTACTCGGGCCATATATCAAGTCGTTTTTGACATGGGCTTGGGTGTTGACGGAGAAAACAAAGTCTACCTTGATCTTTCCCATATCGATCCTCAGGAATTAGAAGTAAAGCTGGGCGGTATTATTGAGATTTATCAAAAATTTGTGGGTGACGATCCGAAAAAAGTCCCCATGAAGATTTTCCCTGGTGTGCATTATTCCATGGGTGGATTATGGGTTGACTATGACCAGATGACGAATATTCCTGGACTTTTTGCGGCTGGAGAATGCGATTATCAATATCACGGTGCGAATCGTTTAGGGGCGAATTCCCTACTATCCGCAATCTATGGAGGAATGGTCGCTGGACCAAAAACCCTTGAATACATCAAAAAGAATAAAATTAAAACACCTATGGCTGATGGATCCGCCTTTAAGGAAGAGAAAAAGCGTCAAGAAGAAAAATGGGCTAAAATTCTTAATATGAAAGGAACGGAGAATCCATATCAATTGCACAAAGAGTTAGGGGATGTGATGACTGCTAACGTGACCGTCGTTCGTTATAATGACAAATTAGTCGAAACGGATGTTAAACTTCAAGAGCTGATGAAACGTTGGCATAACATTAGTTTAATTGACGATATAGGTTGGAGTAATCAAGCCGCTATGATGGTCAGGCAATTGTGGAATATGTTAGAAATCGCTCGGGTGATCACCTTAGGAGCATTAAGACGAAATGAAAGTCGTGGAGCGCATTATAAGCCGGATTATCCCGATCGTGATGATGAAAATTGGCTGAAGACGACCCTGGCGACATGGACTCCAAATGGGCCTGAGTTTAGTTATGAACCAGTAGATGTTTCCTTAATTCCACCGCGTCTACGGAATTACGCTTCAGATAAATAGGATAAGCAGAGGAGGGGAAAGAGTTGTCAACGCAAAAAAACATACGATTAAAAATTCGCCGTCAAGATGGGCCGAATAAGTCCTCACGGTGGGAAGAATTTGATATTACCTATCGTCCAAACATGAACGTTATTTCGTGTTTAATGGACATCCAAAAAAATCCAGTGAATGCTCAAGGACAAAAAACGAATCCAGTAGTGTGGGAGTGCAATTGCTTAGAAGAGGTTTGCGGTGCATGTACGATGATTATTAACGGTCAGGCGCGTCAAGCCTGCTCAGCCCTCATTGATCAGCTTGCTCAGCCTCTCGTCCTTGAACCCCTCACCAAATTTCCCTTGGTTCGGGATTTAATGGTTGATCGCACACTGATGTTCGAAAATTTGAAAAAAGTCCATGCTTGGATCGATATTGATGGTACTTATGATCTTGGAGCAGGTCCACGGATAGCTGAAGTTAAAAGGCAATGGGCTTATGAGCTATCTAAATGTATGACGTGTGGCTGCTGTATGCAAGCTTGTCCTCAAGTTAATCCCCGTTCTGAATTTATTGGGCCAGCAGCAATTTCCCAAGTTCGACTATTTAATGCTCATCCCTCAGGCGAAATGCATCGGCATGAACGTTTACAGGCACTGTTAGATGATGGAGGTATCGCAGACTGCGGAAATGCCCAAAACTGTGTGCGAGCTTGTCCTAAAGCAATTCCGCTGACGACGAGCATAGCAGCTTTAAATAAAGATGTTAATAAATTCGCGATAAATCATTGGTTGGCCAAATAAGTCTAAATATATAGGTATTTTTGTGGGGTGAAGGATGAAAAAATGAAAGTAATTGATGTCAACGCGATTATTAATGCCGTGGAAAAACTCTGCATCGAAGCGAACTATGACCTGGGCGAGGATGTAATGTTAAGCTTTAAAAAAGGTTTGACCACGGAAAAGTCTCCTCTAGGACAAGAAGTGTTTGAACGTCTCATCGAAAATGCGACGATTGCCCATGCAGAGCGAGTACCGATGTGCCAGGATACGGGTATGACGGTCATCTTTGTCGAACTGGGGCAGGACCTGCATATCGAGGGTGGAGCGTTAACCGATGCCCTGAATGAAGGGGTGCGTCGGGGCTATGAAAAGGGCTATCTCCGTAAATCGGTGGTTAATGACCCCTTTGAGCGTGTCAACACGAAGGATAATACACCGGCGATTATTCATTATGACCTGGTACCTGGGGATGAGTTTCATATTATAGTTGCTCCGAAGGGTGCGGGGAGCGAAAATATGGGGGCTTTAAAAATGCTTAAACCTTCCGATGGTTTGGAGGGAGTGATGCAGTTCGTGGTGGATACCGTGGATCAAGCGGGAGGAAATCCTTGTCCGCCGATTATTGTGGGCGTAGGTGTCGGTGGCAATATGGAGAAAGCGACGTATTTAGCGAAGAAATCCCTTACTCGTGATGTAGGCGTTCATAATAAAGAAGAGCGTTTAGCGAAGATCGAAGAGGAATTGCTGGAGCGGATCAATAAGCTGGGAATTGGACCGCAAGGGTTTGGTGGGGTAAACACGGCTTTAGCGGTAAATTTAGAAGTGTATCCCACTCATATCGCCATGCTGCCGGTTGCCGTCAATATTAACTGCCATGCGGCACGCCATAAAGCGCTTACACTCAAGGGGAGGGATGCCTAATGGTTGAGGTCATCCGTCTAGAAACCCCGCTTACTCGTGAAAAGGTTGCGCAGCTCAAGACAGGGGATAACGTTTTAATTAGCGGAGTCATTTACACCGGACGGGATGCTGCCCATAAAAAAATGGTCGAAGCCTTGGCTCGCGGCGAAGCGCTTCCGTTTGACGTTAAAGATCAGGTTATCTTTTTCGTGGGACCGGCTCCGGCGAAACTAGGACAGGTGATCGGTTCTGCGGGACCAACAACAAGCTACCGAATGGACGCGTATTCTCCCACGTTGATTGAACAGGGTTTAACGGGAATGATTGGCAAAGGGTTACGATCTAAAGACGTCATTGAGGCCATGAAAAAGTATGGAGCAGTGTATTTCGGAGCTATCGGAGGTTCGGGAGCGCTTTTAGCGAAACGAATCGTTTCTGCAGAAGTGATTGCGTATCCAGAACTGGGTCCAGAAGCAGTACGCCGACTTGAGGTCAAGGATTTCCCCGTGATGGTCCTTATTGATCACGAGGGGAATAATTTATATGAACTAGGAAAGGCAGAGTATCGGAGAATATAAATATAAAAATCTCTATGGTTATAAAGAGAGGTTAACCACTCTTCCTATAACCATAGAGCCATTTTTAATAGAGGCCATTATCGTCACCTTATCAAGGGTATGATTTTTGAAATTTCTATAGCCTTTGCTGGAAACATCGGTCAGGCTGTTCTCGGTGGTTCGGCGTTAGCCGGATTTGTTCTACTAACAGAAAGTATAAGTTTAGGGCAGATAGCATAAGTGCAACCAACGGCTTTCGTTCTCGCTATGCTCGGCGAAAGCCGGGTTTTCTTTAGCAAGCGAATCAAATTTGAAAGGATGAGCCAAAACTATGTCAACTATTGAAGAAGAATCTTTGGAATTACATCGTGAAAAAAGAGGAAAATTAGGTGTTTATAGTAAGGTAGACGTTAAGGATGCTCACGATTTGGCCTTGGCATACTCGCCTGGTGTAGCGGAACCTTGTAAACAAATCCAAATGAACAGTGAAGATATTTATACTTATACCAATAAAGGAAATTTTGTGGGAGTTATTTCCAATGGAACAGCCGTTCTCGGTTTGGGTAATATCGGAGCCTGGGCGGCGATGCCAGTAATGGAAGGTAAAGCTGTTCTTTTTAAGAAATTTGCCGGTATTGATGCTTTCCCAATCTGCTTAAACTCAACCGATACGGATAAGATTGTAGAAACGGTTAAAATGATGGAACCTTGCTTTGGAGGAATTAATCTTGAAGATATTGGGGCTCCTGCGTGTTTCGAAATTGAGGAGAGACTAAAGAAAGAAATGAGTATTCCAGTCTTCCATGACGATCAACATGGGACAGCAATTGTCGTAATGGCTGGACTTATTAATGCCTTAAAATTAATAAATAAAAAATTTGAGGAAATTAAAGTTGTAACTAATGGAGCTGGGGCAGCTGGAGTAGCAATTATTAAACTTCTCATGAGTATGGGTGTTAAGAATGTGATTATGTGTGATAGCAAAGGGGCAATTTATGAAGGCCGCCCAATTGGCATGAACAAGTATAAAGATGAAATTGCTCTAGTGACTAATCGCCAATTCCTTAAAGGTTCTCTTGCCGATGCATTGGTTGGTGCAGATGTATTTATCGGGGTATCTGTTGCCAATACTGTGACGCAGGAAATGGTTAAGTCGATGGCTAAAGCTCCAATTATTTTTGCTATGGCTAATCCAGTCCCAGAGATTATGCCGGATTTAGCTAAAGAAGCAGGCGCAAAGGTTATTGGTACAGGACGCTCGGATATGCCGAATCAAATTAACAATGTTTCCGCTTTTCCAGGGATTTTTCGTGGCGCATTAGATGTTAGGGCTAAAGAAATAAATGAAGAAATGAAAATTGCTGCTGCTTATGCAATTGCCAGTTTGGTCTCTGATGACGAACTCAATACCGATTATATTGTACCTAAGGCGTTCGACCCAAGATTAGCTCCGACTGTTGCCGCAGCAGTAAGTAAAGCTGCTATGGATAGCGGGGTTGCTCGTATAAAGGTGGATCCGGCAGAAATTTTTGAGAAGGTCAGGAGACTTCAAGAAACAAGATAAGGTTTTGTTTGGCATTTGAGAAAAAATGTATTGTAAAATGGTTTAGAATTATTATTCTAAACCGTTTTTTTTGTGCGCCACGCATGACGATTAACTTGATAATCAAGAATTATAATAACTTTGTAATTGACTACTATTTAGATCAAAAAACACAGGACGCAATCATGAATTACCAAGATGACATAAAGTTATTTCGGATTCAACATACATTTAAGTGATCATGCGTATATCATTTATTGCAAACAAGAACTTGAAAATCTAAGGAGTAAAATGGTATGATAAAGATGAAGAGAGGACAAGGAGGTAATTAAGCATGGCACATATGAACTTTAAAATGGATCGAACAGACGAGAAACCTACAACTCCTCCAACAAGTGATCTTCATGCATCTATTAGGGTCGCTGCAAAACAGGCACGAGCTCGATATAATCCGGAAAAAGATCCTGTTTTACAGGATTTTAAAAGAAAAATGAAACAAATACGAATAAGTTCTTAATGATTTATAAATTGCATAAATATAGGACATGATACTCCTAGGAGGTTGTTATCATGCCCTTGTTTCATTTTGAAAGTAAGAAAGAAAAACGCCAAAAAGAACTAAAAACCTTAGCCAAGGATATCGTTGATGGCGCAATGAAGAATTTTCATTATGACCCGGATAAAGATCCCATTATTCAGGATTTCCGAAGAAAAATGAATAACCTCAAGAGAAAATAATACAAACAAGACCAGTGAACTCTATTGTAATAAGAAGAGTTTGCTGGCCTTGTTTTATTGAGGTACGATAGGGAAAAGAGGTTAAATAATACAGATCTGGTAATGATATTATTTGGGGGAAGATACCATAAAGGAAGTAGGATTTGACATGATCCAAAGTGTTCAAGACCTCGCGACGCGGTTATTGAGTGTTAAAGGAAGGCAAGAAGCTGTTCAAAAATTAAATAAGATCCTAAAAATTCTATTAGATGAACCGAATGCGGTTATGAAAAATATGTATATCTCTTATTTATTGCACTTGATAGTTGGTTATTTCAGAAAACACAAAATCGTTCAAATCAAGGATATGTAGTTTTCACCCCTGAAGAATCAGTGTTAGGTATCATTGCCATGTTTTGCTTAATCGTAGATAGACTTGATTTTACCAAGAACATAGAGATGCTTATAGAGTTTTTTGACTCTCAATTAATTGAACCGCAAGCTCCTACTCTTGATAAGCAGGGGATTGAAGAGACTCTCAAAATTATCGAAGATAAGTTTGATTTATCCAAAGTGGTTTCTAATCCAGTTCCCGTCTTTATATTTCCTTTAAACTACTCCCAAAGAAATGTAAATATGCACAACTGGCCTTATATCAATAGCATTACTTGCACGGCTATCAATCCAGCCTTAGCTGAAGAAAACGAATTACCTGATGACCAATACATTTTGACTCATGAGTTAGGCCACTTGTTAGTCGCTAAACTTAGCGACTATAATACTGTTCCCGAGTCATTCTACCCCATATTTGAGAAAGGCTTTCATAACAAGAGGGAAAATGTAGAAGCAGAATATTGGCCGGAATTATTTGCTGATACTTTTTCTATGGCGGCAGCTTATAATACTGAACTGGCGAATACCAATCCTTTTATGCAAAAGCTTTTCCCTTCGCTCAGCCTTTTTGAACAATACTTTTATAATATTATAGATGAAGCTAAAAGTGATAAAATCTCTCTTTAAGAGACAAACAAAGGGTGAAACCGTGGTATAGACTTAAATCTATTTCCAAGACCCTTAAAAGGGACGCTGCCGCCAGGTTTCACAGGAGAATTCTCTATGACTATGCCGTTGGCGTAGTTCCAGATCAGCCTTCCATGACTCTTTAAGCTACTGAGTAACTTAGGGTCACAGTTAGCGAGTTCTCCAATCGTTCGGATGCCACGATCCCGCAGTTTCTTATTCGTGGCTCTCCCAACGAGAAATAACTCTTCAATACTATTGGCATCTATGTGCATGATTATGCGCTTGGACATCGATAACCACCTCTACATAAATAATCAAACCTATTATATGCGAATATTTGTTCGTAATCAATAAATATAATGTTTCATATTGGCTCATATGTTCTCACTATTACGGTCATTCCTTCATTTATCAGCTCTTTATGGCCTATAATGATGATTAAAGGGTGTTCGATATAGTATAGTTTTTTTGAGGTATTTTGCATGAAGTTAAGACCAAAGAATTCGCGGATGAATGTAGCGGAGATTTTGGCGGCTTTGCTATTCTTCAATACCCAAAGTGTAAGCGATGGTGGATTACTGTAGGAAAGGTCATTGTGAGTTTTGGGATTGCGGATTCGGGAGTGCACTGTGGCGGATGCCGTAACCAAAATAGATGACAAATCCAATGGCCAGCCACACAAAGAAGCGAATCCAGGTTATAAGCGGAAGTTGAAACATCAGAAAAAGACAGAAGGCTGCAGCTAAAATAGGAATCAATGGAACCCAGGGTACTCTGAACGAACGTGGGAGATCAGGTTGGGTTTTGCGTAAAACGATAACTCCAATAGAAACGAAAACAAACGCTGAAAGGGTTCCAATGTTGACCAACTCTGCCACAGTATTAATGGGCGTGATGCCTGCGATAATAGCGACGACAATCCCCGTCAACCAGGTACTGATGAAGGGAGTTTTGTATTTTGGGTGAACGTCGGAAAATATTTTAGGTAATAAACCGTCACGACTCATCGCAAAGAACACACGAGTTTGGCCGTAGAGGAAGACGAGTAAAACGGTCGTAATCCCACCGAGGGCACCCAAGGAAATAATGCCAGCAGCCCAGTCTTGATGGATATACTGGAGGGCGAAGGCTACAGGTGCACTAACATCCAGTAATTGGTATGGAACCACACCGGTCAAAATCAGAGAAACTACAATATAGAGAACGGTACAAACCACAAGTGAGGCAATAATTCCAATGGGCATATCTCGTTTCGGGTCTATAACCTCTTCAGCTGCGGTAGAGACTGCATCAAATCCGATGTAGGCAAAGAACACAACTGCTGCTCCGCCTAATACTCCTTTGAACCCAAAAGGAAGGAAAGGGGTCCAATTGGCAGGTTTAACATACCAAGCAGCAACGAAAATAAACAATAAGACAGCACCAAGTTTGACAAAAACAATAATATTGTTAAAACGTGCGGCCTCCTTGACTCCCCTTGAGATCAGTAAAGTTATAATCAAAGCAATGGCGACGGCGGGAAGATTGAATATGGCACCAGGGCTACTACCAATAGCACCAGTTGCCCAAACTGGAAGGTTAATGCCAAAGCCACTTAGCAGTATTTGAAAATATCCCGACCATCCTATCGACACAGTGCTGGCCGCTAGCAAATACTCCAGCATTAAGTCCCAGCCAATGATCCAAGCCATAAATTCTCCAAGGGATACATAACTGTAGGTATATGCGCTCCCAGCGACCGGAACCGAAGAAGCAAACTCAGCATAGACCAATGCAGCAAATGCGCATGCAATTCCGGAAACAACAAATGAGAGAATAAGACCAGGACCAGCGTATCTAGCAGCAGCTACACCGGTTAGAACAAAGATACCTGTACCAATAATCGCTCCAATTCCAAGCATAGTGAGATCTAAGGCTCCTAGGGTCTTTTTTAATCCACTTTTACCTTGGGTTTCTGACAATAGCTGGTCGATAGACTTTTTGCGAAAGAGTTGGTTCATGATCGCTCTCTCCATTCTGTTTTAATATTTTTGTGATTATAGATGACTGAACTAAACAAATATACTGGTTTTTGGGGTGTCATTGTTCAGTTATTACCATGTCCATGACAGAAACTTTTATACTAATTCCTCTTTTTATTAAAATCTTTAAGTTTAAGTTTTTTCGGCAATTATAAGAGTATGACGGAGCTGTCCAGATATCTTAATCTGGACAGCTTGCTTTTGAGGAAGAACGAATAATTCTTGCAAAAACACAGAAAACTCAACTAGATCAAATCTTAATTGACATATAGTATAGGGGGGTATACTATATAGATATCCGAAGGAGTGATAACAAGTGGATGAAAATGAAGATTTTGAATCCTGTCCGAGCTGCCAACATGAAATGGGTATGGGCGACGAACGGACAAGTCATCATAGTGAAAAGACGATTCGCGAGTTAGTTAACCGCATGAATCGGATTGAAGGTCAAGTCCGAGGTATTAAGGGAATGATTGAGAAGCATGTGTATTGTGACGATGTCCTTAATCAAATTGCTTCAGTACAATCGGCCCTGAATGGGGTTTCTAAACTTCTACTTGAAAAACACATGAAGTCTTGTGTTCGAGAGCAGCTTCAAGCCGGTGACGAAGAAGTCGTGGATGAAGTGCTCAAAACCATTTTCAAAATGATGAAGTAAGACATCGCTTTTCAAGTCAAGAGATAAACTAAGTAAGAAGCAAATAAGTGAGGCGAGCATAATGGCGAGTGAAGTTCGCGATATGGAAATAAAGGTACTGGGGATGACGTGCGAACATTGCGTTCGGCGGGTCACGAAGGCTCTGGAAAGTCTTCCAGGGATTGAAAAAGTTCAAGTCTCTTTAGCTGAAGAAAAAGCTAACTTTAACTGGGATTCGTCCCTAATTGATCGTAAGAGTATTCAGCACGCGATTGAAGAAGCAGGATATTCAACTATACCACTTACCGAAGAAAGTCATGAGGAAACGAAAGACTCTCCGGTAGTTATGGAAGTGCCCAAGTTGAATATGCCAAATGAAGAAAAAGAAAAACAGCAATTTAAACTAACGGGCATGACCTGTGCTAATTGCGCTTTAACAATCGAAAAGGGTTTAGCGAAAATGCCGGGCGTAAAGTTAGCAGCGGTCAATTTTGCCTCAGAGAAATTGGCCTTAGAATATGATCCGAATCTGGTGAAGACAGAAGACGTTTTGGCTAAGGTCAAGGATCTCGGCTATGGAGCCTATAGTGAGGCTGAAGAAGAAGGTAAGCAACAGTTCAAGGTTAGTGGTATGAGCTGTGCCAACTGTGCGTTGACGATTGAGAAGAAATTGAAAAATACTCAAGGGGTCAGCTTAGCCAACGTTAATTTTGCCACGGAAACGGTAAACGTAGAGTTTGATCCAAGTGTCATTAACCTCGATGGAATCTTTGAACAGGTGAGAGATGCAGGTTACACTCCGATTGAGAATAAGGAAGATGATCGGGAAGATAAAACGGTTAAAAAGCAGCTGTACTGGCTGATCTTTAGTGCGGTTCTTTCTTTACCTATCATGCCGCTTATGTATTTACCCATGAGTAAGATAAGCCTGTATAGCATGTTTATTTTAGCGACGATTGTCCAATTTACGGCGGGCTGGACGTTTTATCGGGGAGCCTATCATGCCTTGAAAAATCGTTCCGCGAATATGGATGTGCTTGTAGCCTTGGGAATTACGGCGGCGTACGGATATAGTGTCATGACGACATTCCCGCAAATTTTCTTTGAAGGGCCGACATTCTTTGACACCTCCGCACTGCTGATCACCTTTGTGCGTTTGGGAAAATACCTTGAAGCGAAAGCCAAAGGGCGGGCAGGCCAAGCGTTAAAACGTTTGCTGGAACTTCAAGCCGATAAAGCAAGAATCCTGGTTGATGGCGAAGAAAAAGAAGTTTCCGCTTCAAGTATAAAAATTGGAGATATCGTCGTTGTCAAACCTGGTGAAAAGATCCCGATCGACGGTGAAATCATTGAGGGTCAAGCGAGTATTGATGAAGCGATGATTACAGGAGAATCCATCCCGGTGGATAAAGGAGTGGGTGATCCGGTCGTTGGTGCAACGCTTAACTCTTCGGGAAGTATCAAGGTTAAGACCACCAAAACGGGTAAGGATACCATGCTCTCGGGAATCATTAAAATGGTCGAAGATGCGCAAGGAGTTAAACCTCCGATCCAACGTTTAGCGGACACGATTTCCAACTATTTCGTTCCGACGGTTGTCTCGATTTCCTTGCTGACTTTTTTGATCTGGTACTTCTTGCTTCATAGCAGCTTTGTGTTTGCTTTTACTGCTGCAGTTGCAGTTCTGGTCATTGCTTGTCCTTGCGCGTTGGGCTTAGCCACACCGACCGCGATTATGGTCGGAAGCGGCGTGGGTTTAAATCGAGGGATTTTGTTCAAATCCGCGGCCGTCTTAGAAGAAATTTCCAAACTGCAGGCAATTGGTTTTGATAAGACAGGCACGCTTACTAAAGGAAAGCCTGAGGTTACGGATTTAGTGAGTTTTAACGGATATTCTGAGAAAGAATTGCTTAAGGTAGCAGCCGCAGGGGAAAATCCTTCGATTCACCCACTCGCTCTGGCCGTTGTAGCTCGAGCAAAAGCTGAAGATATACCAATTCCAGACGTTCAAAATTACCAGGAAGAAAGCGGGCATGGAACAATTTGCACCTACGAAGGGCAGCAACTTCTGATTGGCAATATGAAATTGATGCAGAAATTTAAGGTCAGTTTAGGTTCCTCTGAGCAAGAGCTTCAGCGTTTAGCTGAAGAAGGTAAAACCACAAGCTTTGTTGCCTTAGATGGTCAAGTGATCGGCTTAATCGCACTTGCCGATGTACTGAAGGAAAGCACAAAAGAAGCGATTGCCCGATTACATCGATTAGGAATTAAGACGTTTATGATTACGGGGGATAATAAAAAGGTTGCGCACGTCGTCGGTTCGCAAGTAGGGATCGATGAAGTGATTGCCGAGGTTTTACCTCAGGATAAAATTAGTATTGTCAAAAAATATCAGGACCAAGGGTTGAAAGTCGCTATGGTAGGTGATGGTATCAATGATGCCCCAGCATTGGCTCAAGCCGACATTGGAATTGCGATCGGCTCCGGTACAGATGTCGCGAAAGAGACCGGAGATGTCGTCTTGGTCCGGAATGACTTGCTCGATGTCGAGCGAGCGATTCGGTTGGGAAGAAAGACCTTAGCTAAAATCAAGCAAAACCTGTTTTGGGCTTTGATTTATAATACAATCGGTATTCCGATTGCGGCAGGTGTACTCTTCCCGATTACCGGTCAGCTATTACCTCCAGAATGGGCTGGATTGGCAATGGCCTTTTCCTCGGTATCCGTCGTAACCAGTTCGCTTTGGCTCAAACGCTATGATAAAAAACTTGCTGCTTAAGCGTTAGTTTTCGTTCTGTACGATTTCTCTAGGTTGAACCTAATACTGCCTGGAGAGGAAATATAAAATACATCCTTGGAGGTGAAAAAGATGAGTAAAATGACTTTAAAAGTTGATGGAATGACCTGTAATCATTGCAAAATGCATGTTGAAGAAGCACTTCGCGGTGTTAACGGCGTAGAGGATGCACAAGTGGATCTTGCCAAAGGGGAAGCCGTAGTTGCTGGTGAGGCCAACCGTGAAGATTTAGTGAAGGCGGTTGTCGAAGCCGGATACAGCGCCCAGTAAGAATAATTTCTTGCTAAATTGCCATACTAAGCTTTGGATAGGGAAACTTCAGGTGGAGTAGAAAAACTCTATCTGAAGTTTCTTTATTATAACTCGTAGTGAGGTGACAACAATGGCGTTAGTTCCTTATGATCCACTCCGTATGTTTGAACCCATTTGGGACGAGATGGATCGTTATTTTCGCCCAGGTAGAGGAAATGAAGACCTTTCAAAATGGCTGTATCGAGTAGATGTCGATGAGACACCGGAGAACGTGATTGTTACAGCAGAAATCCCCGGGATCGAAAATAAAGAAGACTTGCATATTGAGGTTAATGAAAATATGCTGACGATTCAAGGAGAGACGAAACGGAGCAAGACGGAAACGGAGCAGTTTTCCCATCACTCAGAACGTTATTTTGGCCGATTTAACCGTACGATCACCTTGCCTGCTGTGGTTAAAGCTGATGGCTCACATGCTACTTATAAGAATGGAGTATTAGAGCTTACCTTTTTAAAAGACCGTCATCCAGCAGCGCGTTCGATTGAAGTGGACTTCCATTAATTCCTCAAAATAGAAGCTCAACGCCTACTTCGTGATTTGGCTCTTGTATTCCACAGGAGCATGTCACGAAGTAGTTTTTGATTACGGTCATTATTATTCCGGATTTCGGCGCAAGTCAGTACGTAAGAATTAAAATATGATTGGGAAGACGGTAGGCGATGTATACTGAACCCCATAGGTGAGACACGAATTTAGAGAAGAAACTTCAGCCCAGAATTTAAAGCCCAAGTCGTCCTTCAATTACTGAGGGAAGAGAACACAGTTAATGAGTTAGCTGCCAAGCATCAGATCAGTCCCGTCGTGATTGGCCGCTGGAAGACTGAGTTTTTGGAACGAGCGTCTGATGTATTCAAGAAAGGACCTTCTGACGCCGAACAAGCCCTAGTAGAGAAGGAAGAACATATCGCTGAGCTTGAGCGAAAAGTAGGCCAATTGACGATTGAAGTCGATTGGATGAAAAAAAAATCTAAAGAATTGTTCAACAGAAAGTAGTCGTATGGATCTTGTTGAACACCATCATGAGCGTTTAACGGTCAAGCGTCAGTGTGAGCTTTTATCGGTTAACCGAAGCAGCACATACCGAAAACCGAAGGTTAGCGGACTGGATGAAGAAACGATTAAAATCATGCACAAAATTGATGAAATTCATACCGCCCATCCCACGTTCGGGTATCGCAAAATCACGGAAATTCTCTGCAAGAAGGCCTTAATCAATCATAAGCGTGTACAGCGTTTAATGAAAGCGATGGACATTATCACAATCTATCCGAAACCCAATCTTAGCAAGCGTTACCACGCCCAATATGTTAAGCCCTACCTGCTGAGAAATCTTAAAATTGTGCGCTCCAACCAGGTCTGGGGTGTGGACATAACCTACGTCAAAATGGAAAAAGGATTTATGTATCTCTTTGTTATAATCGACTGGTACAGCCGCTACATCGTGGACTATGAATTATCAAGCACACTGGAAAAGGGGTTTGTTATGACCTGTCTGAAGCGAGCCTTTAGTCGATGCAAACCCGAAATCATGAACAGTGACCAAGGAAGTCATTTTACCAATCCGGATTATATTAAGCTTCTAGAGGATAACGGAATCAGGATTTCAATGGATGGCAAAGGCCAGGCCGTGGACAATATTAGGACAGAACGTTTCTTTCGTAGCATCAAGTATGATGACATTTATATCAACGATTATCGCAACCCACGGGAGCTTAGAAAGGGCATCAACGAGTACATGGTCATGTACAACACTTATCGACCCCATGATTCTCTTGGAGGTGATGTACCCATAAATGCTTACGGTAATAAGTCATCAGAAGAAGTGGCCTGAAGCACTTCGTCACTTTGACCCCAGATCAAGGCTTTACATGGGGGCGGTGGATGCTACCCTAAAGCAAATGGGATGGGGCTACCCCAAAGGAAGGCATCATAATGAGCCTCATTCCTCGACCCATGGAAGCATCCGACGTAGGGTCCCATGTCAAGCCTTACCCTAGAGATCTTTTCCCAAAATTCAACCCTAGAACGACCTCTAATAAATGGAATGGAAAGGAGATAACTTACATTTCAGAAATTGTGTCTTGACAATGGGGTGCGGCATAGTCATCATTGGACCCTCTGGTTCTGGAAAAACGACTCTGTTACGTTGCATGAATCTATTAGAAACGCCGACGTCAGGAAGTTTGACGATCGGAGGGAGAGAAGTTAATTTTAATCTCAATAAACGCCTATCACAAACAGAAATTCTAGCTTTGCGCAAGCAGACGGGCATGGTTTTTCAGGGATTTAACTTATTCCCGCATATGACTGCGCTTGAAAATGTTATGGAAGGCCAGGTAACCGTACTTAAACGGCCCAAGACTCAAGCCGCAGAACGGGCACAGGCCCTGTTGGAAAAAGTCGGCTTATCCCAGAAAAAAGATAGCTACCCTTACCAATTGTCCGGTGGACAGCAACAACGTGTGGCTATCGCCAGGACTATGGCTATGGAGCCTTCTGTCTTCCTGTTTGATGAACCAACGTCTGCTTTGGATCCAGAACTTGCAGCAGAGGTGCTCAAGGTCATGAAAGACCTTTCCCTCGAAGGGATGACGATGGTCGTAGTGACACATAAAATGAGTTTTGCCAGAGATGTTGCTCATAAAATTATTTTCATGGATGAAGGAGTTATCCTTGAGGAAGGTTCCCCACAAGAATTTTTTAATAATATATCAAATCAACGACTTAAACAATTTCTTAATCTAATAGAGGATTGAAAAAGGGGTGTCTCAAAATTGCGTATGAGACACCCCTCTTTTGTTTCCATAGACATAAAAAACTAATGCAGCATGTTTCGTTCAGCCATTTGAATCGCCATTTTCACCATATTCCCGCAATTCCTTGAAGAAACCGCTCCAAAACCTTCCTGTCTTACGGTATCCCCAAATCCAAGTTCTTGCGCGATCTGTTGTTTAAGACCTTCAGACATGGTACTTCGGTTACTTTTAGACATTGAGCTTCCCCCTTTCTTTTGCAGGACAATAGAAATAAATTTTACTTTGTAGTGTTACAAAGCAACTTTAGTTTAACACCTTCTTACGAATAATATGCACGCATAAGATAATCACGAGAAGGAAAATTTTTCGATATACAAGGTGTTTGATTATTTTACTATCTTGAGTTATCAGAAAGAAGGAAATTAACTAAATATAAAGAATACTAAGTTTGAATAAAATTAATATACAAGGAGGTAGTCTCTTGAAAAAGCCTTATTTGATTAAGCTTTTCGCTGTTATTCTCTCTTGTGCCTTAATTCTAGCGGGGTGTGGTACAGCAGCCACAGCTCCAGCCGCGAACACACCGACGGATAGCGCAAAGAAAAACCCTAACTTTAAAGTGGCATTGGTTACGGACGTTGGAGGTCTGAATGACAAAAGCTTTAACGCTCTTGCGAACAAGGGAGTAGAAAAAGCAGAAAAAGAACTCGGTATTACGAAAAGCGTTGTTGAATCAAAGCAAATGACGGATTATGAGACCAACTTAAGTCGTTTCGCGGAGCAAAAGTATAACTTGGTTATTGCTGTAGGCTTCTTAATGCATGATGCGGTTGAAAAAGTAGCGCAAACCTATCCGGATACTAAATTCATGATCATCGACGACTCTATTACGGATCGCCCCAATGTTGCATCAGCCTTATTTAAAACCGAGCAAGCCGGTTATTTGGTAGGCATGATGGCAGGGCTGATGGAAAAAGCACAAGGTATTCCCAATATGGCAGGCAAGAATACGATTGGAGTCGTTGGCGGAATGGAGATTCCACCTGTCACTGATTATATTGCGGGCTATATCCAAGGAGCAAGAAGCGTTAATCCAGATATTGCGGTTAAACTCAATTACACGGGTAAATTTGATGATCCTGCCCTCGGCAAGCAAACGGCTCTAAGTCAAATTACAGCTGGAGCAGATATTGTGTTTCAAGTCGCAGGCGGGACAGGAACCGGGGTACTCGATGCAGCCAAAGAAAAGAAAGTCTATGCAATCGGTGTAGATGCGGATCAAAATTTTGTGGCTCCAGAGACGGTCATAACTAGTGCGACGAAAGCGATGGATGTTGCGACCTATGACGTGATTAAGGCGACCTTAGATAACCAATTCAAGAGTGGTAATGTATTATTCGATTTGAACAATAATGGTGTGGCCTTTACGGCACCGATCAAAACAGTACCCCAAGATATTGTGGATAAAGTGAACGATGCAGCAAAACAAATCAAAGAAGGCAAAATTAAAGTTTCCACGCAAGTTCCGAAATTGTAAAAAGGTACAAAGAATTAAGATAAATGACGTTCAAGATGAAGTATTAGAATAGAAGAAAAGCAAAAGGATTGCCTCAAGAGTGGGGCAATCCCTTTCTTCACTCAACATTGAATGCGCAAAACAGGGAGGGTGCAATGCACATTTGCTTGGAAGTGAAAGAGATTACAAAAGAATTTCCGGGAGTATTAGCAAATGATCACGTGAATATGGAGGTTTCCGAAGGGGAGATTCATGCGATCCTGGGTGAAAACGGGGCTGGAAAATCAACGCTCATGAAGATAATTTATGGGTTATATAAACCAGACTTCGGCACAATCCGGCTTTACGGTAAAGAACTTCAGTTTACAAGCCCCCGCCAGGCGATTGAAACAGGAATTGGCATGGTTCACCAGCATTTTATGCTAATTCCGGAATTGACCGTGGCTGAGAATATTGTTCTGGGCGGAGAACTAGGAAAGGTACATTACCGGCGCAAGGAGAATGAAGCCCTGGTCCGGGAACTCTCAGCACAATATCATCTGGAGATAGACCCCTCGATGAAGGTGAAAGACTTGACCGTAGGTTTGCAGCAGAGAGTAGAAATTCTGAAGGTTTTTTACCGTAAAGCCAGACTTTTAATTTTAGATGAACCGACGGCTATGCTCACTCCTCAAGAAGCAGAGGAACTTTTCTTAGTTATGGATAAACTCCGTTCGCAAGGAGTACCCATTCTTTTTATTAGCCATAAGCTTGATGAAGTCAAGAAGATTTCGGACCGCATAACCGTAATGAGAGCAGGAAAAGCGGTCTCTACACTCGAGACCAAAGCCACGACCCCACAGGAACTGGCTAACTTAATGGTTGGCCATGAGGTTATCCTTCAGGTCTCTAAACCTCCTCAGAAGGCTGGAGAGCCGATCCTCGAAGTTAAGAACTGCGTGGTTTCTTCCGGCCGGATCGACAAGGTAAAGGGGTGCTCCTTTGAAATTCAGAGAGGAGAAATCTTTGGGCTCGCCGGAATTGATGGCAATGGGCAAGCTGAGCTTGTGAATGCTCTTACCGGGATTACACGCATTAAAAGTGGCCAGATCTTCTTCAACGGAAAAGAGATTACGACAGCCTCGGTACGCCAACGAATCAATGCCGGAATCGCCTATATTCCACAGGATCGTCAGGTAGATGGGTTAGTGATGGACTTTAAACTTACCGAGAATTTTATGCTGCGGGATTTTGCGCAAAAGCCATATGCCAGGGCAGGACAATTGCAGAAACAGGTGATTGAGCAGCACTCGAATCGCTTGGCCGAAGACTACGATGTTCGCCCCCGCCAAACGCAAACGTTAGCACGTAATCTTTCCGGTGGAAATCAACAGAAGGTTATTCTCGCCAGGGAAGTAAGCAGGGACCCGGAGCTCCTCATTGCGGCTCAACCCACGCGCGGGCTTGATGTTGGAGCGATCCAATTTATTCACAATAAGCTCCTTGATCTTCGTACCGAGGGCAAGGCAATTTTGCTTGTGTCCTTAGAACTCGATGAAATTATGGCACTTTCCGATCGAATCGGGGTTATTCATGAAGGCAAGCTAATGGACATTCTGCCGGGTGGGGAAGTAACGAAAGAAGAATTGGGATTACTAATGACAGGTGTAGGCCTGGAGAAGGAGGGGTAAGATGCATAAGGCAGTTCAAGGAATCATTACCCCTTTAATTGCGGTTGGGATAGCGGTTCTTATTGGCGCACTTGGAATGATCGCAACTGGGCATGACCCACTTCAGGCGTATGGCGCTTTATTTGTGGGTGCGTTTGGGACAAAAGTCAATTTCGCGAATACCTTAGCTAACGCCGTTCCTCTTATACTTTCCGGCTTAGGGGTCGCGATCACCTTTAAAGCAGGACTCTTCAATATTGGGGCTGAAGGGCAATATTGGATGGGAAGTATGGCCGCGGTCTGGATCGGATATTCCCTACCAGGTCTACCTCCAGTACTTCATGTCGGTTTGGCCTTTTTAGTCGGTATGTTGGTTGCTGGACTCTGGGCAGGGATCATTCCTGGTTTAGCCAAGGCCTTGGTCGGTGCACATGAGGTTATTACAACGATGATGATGAGTTATATTGCCATTTACTTAAGCCATTACATGCTGGAAGGTGGGCCCATGATGGCTCCAGGTTATACACCACAGTCTCCGATGATTCTACCCTCGGCCCAGTTAGGGATGCTCGTTGAACGGACGCAGTTGTCCTGGGGAATCGTAGTGGCACTTGTTGCAGCTTGCGTGGTGTACTGGATTATCTATAAGACGACTTTAGGGTTCCGCTTGCGGACGGTGGGTCTAAACCCCCGGGCGGCCAAGTACGCAGGAATCAATGTATCGTTTAATATGGTACTCGCCTTATTCCTTAGCGGTGCACTGGCTGGCTTAGCAGGAGCAGTCCAAATGCTAGGTGTCCAGCATCGTCTCTATGACAGCTTTTCTTCGGGGTACGGGTATACCGCAATTGTCGTGGCCTTGCTGGCGAATAACAATCCGTTTGGCGTTATTTTAGCGGCCATTTTCTTTGCTGCCTTATCAACCGGTGGTCAAGCGATGCAAATTGCCTCTGGCGTGCCTGCTCACCTCACGGAAATGATCTCTGGAATTATCATCTTTCTGGTTGCTGCCAAAGAATTCGGAGCTATCTTCCAACGCAAACGCACGGTCAAACGTAACTTAACCGAGAGCAAGGGGGGGTTGAAGGTATGATTTTAAATGAACTGGCCAAGCCGGAATTGTGGGCAGCAACGTTAGCTATGGCGACTCCGATTGCGCTACCTGCTCTAGGGGGAACGTTTTCGGAACGCAGCGGTGTTGTTAATATTGCTATGGAAGGGATTATGCTGATTGGGGCCTTTTTTGCCGTTCTTTTTTCTTACTTGACCCATAATCCTTGGCTCGGCTTAGTGGGAGCAGTGATGATGGGAGGTCTCATCTCACTTTTGTTCGCCTGGTTCACGATCAACATCGGCGCGGACCAGATTATCGTGGGGATGGGGATCAATATCTTTGCTGCAGGGCTTACGGCCTTTCTATTAAACACAATTTTTGGCTATGGGGGAACTCCACGTGAGACTCTGGCTCTGCCCAATATAACCCTACCACTGGTCAAGGATATTCCGTATCTTGGACCGATTATTGGACAGCAAAATTCGGTGGTCTATTTAATGCTCGTCCTAGTCATCGCCTCTCATTATTTTCTCTTCCATACGAATTTAGGTTTAAGAGTTCGAGCCGTTGGCGAAAACCCGCAAGCGGCTGATACAGCAGGGATCAATGTCAGGAAGATCCGTTATTTAGGGGTAATCCTAGGAGGAATGCTTTCGAGTTTAGGGGGAGTCTATTTATCTTTAGGCTTACTGAATAGCTTTGAAGTGAATATGAGCAGCGGTCGGGGGTATATCGCTTTGGCTGCCATGATTTTTGGTAAATGGACTCCGTTTGGTTCACTGGGAGCGGCTCTTTTGTTCGGTTTCGCAATGGCCCTGAGTATGGTACTGCAGGGGACGGGAATCTCAGCGAATATTATTCAAATGCTCCCATATGCCTTAACAATTCTTGCTTTAACCGGCCTTGTGGGGCGGAGCACTGCTCCAGCAGCCGATGGAATTCCCTACCGGCCGGATGGACAATAAAAAAGCGAGGCGAAAAATTGTCTTCCCGGAGAAAATGCTATAATAAACTCAGCGCCAGCAAGGAGTTCCATTATCAACAAAAGATCGTTCAAGTGAGGGCGGAGTCCCTAGAATTAAGGAGCTTGGACATTATCCAATGGATCGAAGATAGAGGTGGGGGTGAAGAGGATGAATTATGATGCAGCCTATGAAACGGCATTGACCCGCTTTCAACAAACTTCGTTAGAAGAAATTGCTCAGTTTTCAGGATATCCAGTGGTCGACACCCAAATTCAGGTGCACTTCCTTGGACAACAATTTACAGTGGAACATCCTTCAGGAAGATTCGAACCTGAGCCTCAATTAGAGGGAGAACTCCCGATCTTTGCCCAGATTCTCATTTTGCATTATTTGGCGAATCCAGTCCAAACAAATGTGTCCGGACAATTCATTTCCTATAAAGAGCTTCCTGGTGGCGGAATTTACATTCAACCTTTTACCAACCGGGCGATTCGTCCAATGGTCCAGTTTTTTGGCGAGCAACCGGAACGTATACTTGATATCGGAAAACGCGTCGATGGGCTTCCGGTGAAGCTGGGGGATGCAGCGGTAACACTGAAAGTGTTCCCTAAAGTGCCTGTAACGCTTGTACTCTGGGGTGGCGATGAGGAATTCCCGGCCTCAGGAAATATCTTATTCGATAGCTCGGCCTCGGAATTTCTCTCCACCGAGGACTATGCTGTTTTAGCGAATTTTGTTGTTATGACGCTGAAGAAATATGCAGAGTAGACCTCCATGTCGCTAAAATTCACCCTCCTGTCTAGGAGTGGTGGATTTTTTTTATTATAGATCAATTGTATTGTATGGAACAAATTCATCTGGTCTACACTAAAACCTGAAGGAGGTGTTTCTCCATTGCATACCTTATGGAAAGGATCAATTAGTTTTGGCCTTGTCAATGTGCCGATAAAAATGCATGCCGCGACTGAATCCCAGGAGTTTCACTTTAACTATCTTCATGAGGCCTGCCATAATCGGGTTCGTTATATCAAAAAGTGTCCACATTGTGATCTTGAAGTCAAACCCGAGGATCTCGTCAAAGGTTACGAATATGAAAAAGATCAGTATGTCCTCTTGGCGGATAAGGATTTAGAAGCGTTGGAACAGCCGATGAGCCGCTCGATTGATATCCTCAACTTTATCGATCTCAAAGAAGTGGATCCGATTTACTACCAAAAGTCATATTATTTAACACCAGAAGATACAGCACAGAAGGCCTATCGTCTTCTCTGTCAAGCGATGGCGGATACAGGTAAAGTTGCAATTGCTCGTTTCACCATGCGTTCTAAACAATATTTAGCCTGCCTAAGATCTTTCGATGAAGGACTGATTCTGGAAACGATGTATTATCCGGCAGAAATTCGACATCTCGAAGTGACTTGGGACAAGGTTACCCCGACAGAGACCGAAATTGCAATGGCGCAGCAATTGATCGAGAATCTTGCGGTACCCTTCGATCCAGAAATGTATCGGGATGAGCTCCGTGAGCAGATGAGAGAAATGATTGAGCGGAAGGTCGCTGGCGAAACGTATAAGGTTATCGCTGCACCTGAACCTGGTAAAGTGGTTGACTTGATGGAAGCGCTGCGCGCGAGCCTGGCCGTTACTGAACAAGAAAAAGGAAAACCAGAGCTTAGAGTCGCGGCTAACGGAAAGCTGGATCGGACTGGGGATCAAGGTATTGAAACGGAAACAACGCAGGTGAAACCAACGAATCAAGAGAAGTCGACTCTAACACCACGCCGAAGGAAAGCAAGTCGTGCCAAAGGAGCATAGGGTAAGCAAAGCAAGGAGGAAAAAGATGGATCCAATCCTTCCCTTTGAACCAGTGCGAACGGAGAAATTTCCGGTGGGAGAGAACTGGGTAGCTCAGATCAAGTGGGATGGGGTAAGAATTTTGACCTATTGGGATGGAAGTTCGGTTCGGCTATTTAACCGTAAAAAGAATGAACGGACGGCTCAATTCCCGGAGCTAACGGACATTAGGACATACTGTCAGGCTTCTTCCGTTATCTTAGATGGCGAAGTGATTGCTTTGGAGAAAGGCAAACCTTCCTTTCACCGGGTGATGAAGCGGGACGGTTTAAGAAGGCTGAAGAATTTGGAATGGGCGCGTCGCCATGTTCCGGTTGAGTACATGATTTTTGATATTCTCTTTTACAACGGTGCGTGGGTCATTTCACGAACGCTTGAAGAAAGGCAGAGTCTGCTGCAGAAGATTTTTCAAACAACGGAAAAAATTCACCCAGTTGATAATTTCCCCGCTAGTACTTCTTTATTTCAGACGATTCAGACGCAAGAAATGGAAGGAATTGTGTGTAAGGACCTTCACTCGGCCTATGTCCTGGGAGGTAAGGATCAGCGCTGGCAAAAAATCAAAAATTACCGAGATCTTCAGGCCGTTATCGGTGGAGTAACTCTGCGCGGGAAGGTGGTTAATGCTCTGTTGTTAGGAGCTTATGATGAGGAGGGACGACTTTGGTATATCGGACATGCAGGAAGCGGCAAACTAACGCAAGCCGAATGGCAGGAGTTAACGCGCCAACTATTACCCCTAATGCAGGAAAGCAGTCCATTCATCAATCAACCATCGCGCCTCCAAGGAGCGTTTTGGGTCGAACCACAGCAGACGGTGAAAGTTAAGTTTCTGGAATGGACAGAAGGAGGAACACTGAGGCAACCTAGTATTCAGGCCCTAATCCAAGTTCCTCCTCATGAGTGTCTACTGGAGTGATGTGGTCAAATAGATTGTTTATGGGGTTCTTGCAAGCAGAGTTACGTTACAAACGTTCGGACGGACGCTCGCGGACCAAGCTAAGGGCATAACTGCTTGATACAAGTTGCGGGAGGCCCTCCCAATTCGCCGTCTCGATAGTCTCCAGTGGAGAGTATCGCACTTGTTTGGCTCACGGTCGGCGACCCTTCGCCGTTGGAATGCCTTCTTGAGCAGGCGGCTTGGGGCGAAACCCGATCCTGCGCCGGTAAGCAATTTTCTGAGGCATGCGGCTTGGCCAAAACTCTCCACCGGAGAATTTTGTCACCGGAGGCTTTCGGCCCTGTGACTCGTCCCGCTATATTAGGAGCAGTTTTGCCCAAGCTTGGGGCCTGCTTGCGTTGAGTCCTCACTTACTGTAATCGTAACTTGCTTCGAAGGATTGCATGAATATTGACCCACAAGCTACACAACCCAGACTTTTTCACCTCCGATGGTGCTTAGTACCGGAATTGGGGTCTAGCCCGAAATGAAAATAAAGTAGATTAAGTTAGGTAATGGAGGCCTATATGCCCGAACTAAACCAAGAAACTCTTCCCGTGAATGTAAACGGGCATATTTTGTCCGTCAGTCACTTAAACAAAGTATATTTTCCGGAAATCGGACTTACGAAAGGGGAAGTCCTGCAATATTATACAGACATGGCTCCGTATATCTTGCCCCACATTGCCCGTAGCCCTTTCGTCATGGTACGTTTTCCGGAAGGTATTCATGGCGATTCTTTTTATCAAAAAGAGTGCCCGCCTCAAGCACCCGAATGGGTGACCCGCTATAATGACACTCATTCTCAATCTGGTTTAACTTATGTTGTCTGTGATCAATTGTCGACGCTAATTTACTTGATCAATCTAGGGTGTATCGAAATTCACGCTTGGGCTTCGACGATCGATCATCCAGAGCGACCGAGATGGGCTGTTTTTGATCTCGATCCAGATCCCCCCTCAGGGATCCAGGAAGCATATCAGGTTGGACGCTGGCTAGGAGAAATTCTCCGCGAACTCAGAATCAAATTTCTGGTTAAAACTTCGGGCTCGAAAGGGATCCACATTTTAGTGCCGTTGATTCCTCAGTTCTCTTATGCTGAGGTCCAACGCGGCGTAGAAGGAGTGTGCCGATTTTTGTTAGGACAGCGCCCAGAAGCCTGTACACTTGAACGGAGTATTCGAAAACGGGAGGGAAAAATCTATCTTGATTATTTGCAAAATGGTCGGGGAAAAACAATGGCAGGAATCTATAGTATTCGCCCCACAGTCCAAGGACAGGTTTCGACACCGCTTCTTTGGGAGGAGGTCGTGGCAGGGGTTGACCCCTCACAGTTCAACGTGAGAAATTTAAAGAAACGTTTAGCAATGGTCGGAGATCTGAGCCAAATTATGAAGGAAAAGACGGATTTTAATATTATTCTACACTATTTCACCTAAACAAGGGAATTTCGACATACTTTGTAGCAGGAGAACCTTCCCAGAATACCGAATTTTGAGCTCGGGGAGGGAAAGATATGACAATGGTTTCGAATAAAACACGAGCTGAGAGCGATATCCTTGAGGAAAAGCTTATCCGGATAGCGTTCCATTCTATTCCAGGGGTAGGTAGTGGACGGTTACGCCAGTTGATCGCCTACTTCGGAAGTGCGCTCAAAGCCTGGCAGGCCACGGAAAACGGGCTAAGAAAGTTAGGAACCGAATCCTGGGTCAATCTTCTGATTCAGCAGCGGTCTCAACTCGATCCCAGGCAAATTGAGAACGATTTAGCACAAAAAGAGATTAAGACGGTTATTCCGGAAGAAAAACATTACCCGGCCTTGCTGCGTGAATTGGCAGATGCACCCCCTTTACTCTATTACAAAGGCAAGCTTGAGCCGGGTGAGGAAGGAATAGCCATTGTGGGTTCACGTAAAGCAACACCCTATGGACGGGCTGCCGCGGAATTTCTGGGGAAAGAGTTGGCTAAGCAAGGGCTTGTTGTTGTCAGTGGTTTAGCTCGGGGAATTGATACGGCCGCCCATAAAGGAGCTTTAGCGGGTAAGGGTAAAACCTGGGCAATTTTGGGGAGCGGCTTGGATTATCTTTATCCACCGGAGAATAGGAGATTGGCGGAGCAGATCCTTCTTGAAGGAGCCCTTCTGAGTGAATTTCCCCCAGGCGTTCCTCCTGAACCGCAGTTTTTTCCGATGCGGAATCGATTGATTAGTGGCGTTGCCCAGGGTGTTGTCGTTGTTGAAGCGGCACTACGAAGTGGGGCGTTAATTACGGTTGATTGTGCCCTCGAACAAGGGCGGGAAGTTTTTGCGATACCTGGGCCGATCTTTAGTGGACAAAGTAAAGGATGTCACCAGTTGCTACGTCAGGGAGCAAAACTGGTAGAGGACGTTGAAGATATTTTATCCGAACTTTCGTTTGCTCCTCGTGATTTAAATACGGAGATGATAGGCAAAGATAATTCGAAGCGTGTGAATAATCTGGACTCCAAGCGAACTAAAAACCTGCCTGAACAGTTGGAAATCTTGTCCTTTCTTAGCGACCTCCCCCTGCATATCGACCAGATCGTTTGGCAATCTTCACTAACCTCCTCACAGGTTGCACTTCTTTTACTCGAATTACAACTGGCCGGAGAAATTGAGCAACTTCCGGGTCAACGTTATGTATTAGCTCATAAGTGCTAGACATACTAAAGAAAAGAAGTTACTATAAGGCTAGTTTTAAGCTTAAAAGGGTTTAACTCTTTTTAGATTGTACATAATGAAGATAGAGAGGATTCTTGAGGTGAATTATGGCAAAGACACTCGTAATTGTCGAGTCTCCGGCCAAGGCAAAATCAATCAGCAAATTTTTAAGCAAGCAATATACAGTTAAAGCATCAATGGGACATTTGCGGGATTTGCCCAAAAGCCAATTGGGAGTCGATATTGAAAATGATTTTGAACCTAAATATATTGCAATCCGTGGTCGCGGTGATTTGATCAAGGAACTCCGGACTGCAGCTAAAGCAGCTGACAAGATCTTGCTGGCTTCCGACCCGGATCGGGAAGGAGAAGCGATCGCTTGGCATCTGGGGCATTTATTAGGAGTTGATATTAATAGCAATTGCCGGATCGAGTTTCACGAAATTACGAAACCGGCCATTATTGCAGCAGTTAAGCAACCTCGTCAAATTGATATCCATCGGGTAGATGCGCAACAGGCGCGTCGTGTTCTTGATCGGTTAGTGGGGTATCAGTTAAGTCCGCTCCTTTGGCGAAAAGTGAAAAAGGGGCTTAGTGCTGGGCGGGTTCAATCGGTTGCAGTTCGACTTATCTGTGAGCGGGAAGAAGAGATCAGGAACTTTATGCCTGAAGAATATTGGAGTCTTACCGCCCAACTGCAGGCGGTTGGGGGAACGTTCAGTGCTAAACTGGTTAAAAAGTCAGACCGGAAGATTGTTATTGCCAGTGAAGAGGAAATGAAACAGATCCTCCTCGAGATGGATAAGGCAACTTACTCCGTTCAAGACGTCCGCAAAAAGGAAAAAAAGAAGCAACCTGCTCCACCATTTACGACAAGTACTTTACAACAGGAAGCGTATCGAAAACTGAATATGTCGCCTAAACGAACAATGATGCTTGCTCAACAGCTCTATGAGGGGTTGGATATAGGTAAAGAAGGCTCAGTCGGCCTCATTACCTATATGCGTACAGATTCTGTAAAAATCTCGGAAATCGCCCAAGCTGAAGCCAAGGACTGGATTCTTCAACAATACGGCACTGAGTACTATCCTCCGCAGACCAGGGAGTATACGAGTAAGGGGAGGACCCAAGAAGCTCATGAAGCGATTCGCCCGACGTCTGTTTTACGAACTCCGGATGCTCTGAAGAAATTTTTAAGCCGAGATCAACTTCGTTTATACCGATTAATCTGGGGACGTTTTCTGGCCAGCCAGATGAGTGCTGCTTTGCTGGATACCTTAACTGTTGATGTTAGCGCAGGAGCGTATCTTTTCCGGGCGAATGCTTCAACCGTTCGTTTTCCAGGTTTTTTAGCGGTTTACGAAGAAAGTCAGGATGAAGGTAACAAGGAGCCTGAGGAAGGTTCTTTGGTAGCCCAGGTAGTGCAAGGAGAAACTCTACAAAAACTGAATCTTCAAGAGAAACAGCATTTTACCGAACCCCCGGCTCGTTATTCTGAGGCCTCTTTGGTTCGCAAAATGGAAGAGGAAGGGATTGGCAGGCCAAGTACGTATGCCCCGACGATCGAAACGATTCAAACTCGAGGGTATGTAGCCAAAGAAGGGAGACAACTTTTACCGACAGAATTAGGTGAAATCGTGATTTCCTTACTCAAAGAGAATTTCTCGGACATCGTTAATCTCGAGTTTACCGCGAATTTTGAAGAGAAGCTTGATGAAATCGAAGAAGGGACCGTACCTTGGCGGACGGTAATTCATGATTTCTACACTCCTTTTGCGAAGAGTTTGGAAGAAGCTGAGGAAAAGATCGGCAAAGTTCAGATTGAGGATAAGGTATCCGAGGAGATCTGTGAGAATTGCGGTCGTAATATGGTCATTAAAATGGGACGCTATGGTAAGTTTCTCGCCTGTCCAGGATTTCCGGAGTGTAGGAACACCAAGCCTTTACTTGAACAGATCGAAGCTAAATGCCCAAAATGCGGTAATCCCTTAGTTGTACGACGCAGCAAAAAAGGTCGGAGATTTTATGGATGTAGCACCTATCCGGAGTGTGATTTTGTGTCTTGGGAACTCCCTGCACCGGAGCCTTGTCCGCAATGTGGAGGGCTAATGGTTATTAAAGGTTCAAAACAGGGTAAGCATTATGTTTGTACAAATCCCGAATGTCGCTTCGATAAGCCGGTTGAGGAGCAAGAATAGAGGAGAATAGTTATGGCAGAGGTAACCGTAATCGGGGCAGGTCTAGCGGGAGCAGAAGCAGCTTGGCAATTAGCGCAAAGGGGAATTTCGGTTGCACTCTATGAGATGCGGCCAGAAAGAATGACCCCAGCTCATCATACCGGAAACTTCGCGGAGCTGGTGTGCAGCAATTCCTTGAAAGGTGCAGGGTTAGACAATGCTGCCGGTTTATTGAAGGAAGAAATGCGTCACTTAGATTCCCTCATCGTGAATGCTGCTGACCATCATGCTGTTCCGGCGGGAGGAGCGTTAGCGGTTGATCGGGAACTCTTTGCTACTGAAATCACAGAACGGTTAGAGCAACACAATTACATCCAGGTGCATCGAGAAGAGCTAAAAAAAATTCCGGAGCAGGGAATCGTAGTAATTGCAACCGGTCCTTTGACCGCGGATGACCTAGCCCAGGAAATTCAGAAGCTGACCGGCGAAGAATCACTCTCCTTTTACGATGCTGCATCACCTATTGTTACCCTCGAATCGATTGATTTAACGAAGGCTTTTTGGGCTTCACGTTATGATAAAGGAGACCCCGACTATTTGAATTGTCCGATGACCGAGGAAGAGTATAAACGCTTTTATGCGGAACTACTACAGGCGCAGACTGCCGAGGTTAAAGGATTTGAAAAAGGAAAGGTTTTCGAGGGCTGTATGCCTCTTGAAGTGATGGCCAGCCGCGGCGAACAGACTCTTACCTTTGGCCCCTTAAAACCTGTGGGTTTAGTCGATCCTCGAACGGGGAGTAAGTCGTATGCAGTTGTCCAGCTTCGAAAAGAAAACCGTGAGGGCACACTTTTTAATCTGGTGGGTTTCCAAACTCACCTCAAGTGGGGAGAACAACAGCGTGTGTTTCGCCTGATTCCAGGTCTGGAAAAAGCGGAATTTGTTCGCTATGGCGTGATGCACCGTAACACCTTCTTAAATGCTCCTCAAGTTTTAAAGGCTGATTTCAGTTTAAAGAAACGTCCAGGACTTTTCTTTGCAGGGCAAATGACAGGGGTCGAAGGATATATCGAATCTGCTGCTAGTGGTCTAATTGCGGGAATCAATGCAGCTCGCGTTTTAAGGAACCAGTCATCGTTGATCTTTCCGGCTGAAACGGCATTTGGGGCTTTAGCGCTCCACCTTGAGGGTTCACCCAGTACTGATTTTCAACCGATGAATATCAACTTTGGGTTGCTCCCACCGTTAGGGGAGCGGATTAAGGCAAAACGGGAAAAAAATCACCGGATTTCAGAAAGAGCTCTGGTAAGATTGGAAGAATTTCTTCAACAAAATATGTTATTATAGAGTTAATGCTCTTCTGTCTGTGGACTTGGAGGTTGGGTTATGTTAGTAGACGACGCGCTTGCACTCTTTGATGGACAACTAAAGACCCAAAATCGTTCAGAAAATACAGTGATCGCTTATCATAACGATATTGTCCAATTCTTAAATTTCTTGAGTAAGGAAAAGAGAATTGACCTTGGCGAAATTTCCTTAGAAGAGATTTCTGTGGAGTGGGTCCGAAGCTTTTTAGGTGATCTCACGGATCAAGGATTAGAGCGTAAAAGTATGGCGCGAAAATTAGCAACTCTTCGCTCCTTTTTTAAATTCCTGTGCAAGGATGGATATCTCGACCATAATCCAGTTCAACGGATATCAAGTCCTAAGTTAGGAAGAAAGCTTCCAGAGTTTCTCTACTTGGAACAGATGGAAAAGCTCCTCCAAACGCCAGACTGTACTACTGTTTTAGGAACCCGGGATCAAGTCATTTTAGAACTTCTCTACGGTTCAGGATTACGGGTGAGTGAGTTAGCGGGATTAAATCAGGAAGATGTTGATCAGGATCAAATGCTTCTTCGGGTTCGGGGGAAAGGCCAAAAGGAACGGCTCGTCCCCATGACAAAATATGCCCTCGAGGCAATACAAGCCTACTTAAGCATGCGGGAGAATTCACAAAAAGCATTGTTGTTAAACTATCAAGGTTCTCGGCTTTCCGTTCGTTCGATCCGTAGAATTCTTGATAAGCTGACTGCGGAGGCAGGATTGCCCCAGCATATTCACCCGCACATGCTGCGTCATTCCTTCGCTACGCATCTCCTGGATGGTGGCGCAGACCTAAGAAGTGTCCAAGAACTATTAGGACATGCCAGTCTCTCTTCAACTCAAATTTACACGCATTTAACCCGGGAACACCTGCGTCAGGTCTATGATGAAACCCATCCTCGCGCAAAATCAAGCTAATACTTGAGCGTATTTCTTAATTCTTAAGCTTTTGATGTAAGTGACCGCGAACATTCGCGGGTATAGCGTGAAGCGAGTGAAGATTCCGTAGGGAAAGTAGGGACAGATGGCTTGGCCATGGAAGACTGATGCCGCGGGTGCAAGGATGCACAGGAGCGGCGAACAGGCAGAAGGCAGAAGGGTTTTGGCCCTACTCCGAAGGAATTGAACGAGTAGCTACGGTGCGGTGAGAGCAAACAATTACATCATAAACTATAAATATTCACAAAAAGACAACAATTTAATACAACTCTACTTGACTCCTCATTAAGAAACCAGTAAACTCCCATTAGAAGGAGGATTTCCAATGTTTCATGCAACGACTATAATAGCGGTTAAACAAGGAAATAAAGTGGCTATGGCTGGAGACGGACAAGTCACCTTCGGCGAAAATACAATTATGAAACACAAGGCAAGGAAGGTACGCCGGCTGTTTCATGGCCAAGTTTTGGCCGGGTTCGCAGGTTCGGTAGGAGATGCCTTCACTCTCTTCGATAAATTTGAACAGAAGCTTGAGGAGCATAATGGTAATCTTCAACGAGCTGCTGTAGAATTAGCTAAAGAATGGCGAACGGATAAAATGCTTCGTAATCTGGAAGCCTTGCTTCTCGTAGCGGATAAGGAAAGTCTGCTTCTGTTATCTGGCTCAGGCGAAGTGATTGAACCAGATGATGGGGTTGCGGCGATCGGTTCAGGCGGAAATTATGCCTTGGCTGCGGCAAGAGCTTTAATCAAACATTCCAGCTTGAAACCCGCTGAGCTGGTCAAAGAAGCTATGGTAGTAGCCTCAGCGATCTGTGTTTATACAAATGATCAAATTATTGTCGAAGAATTATAAGGGGTGAGCGCATGGAACAACTCACACCACGAGAAATCGTCCGTGAATTGGATCGGAATATCGTCGGTCAAAAACAAGCCAAAAAAGCGGTTGCGATTGCTTTACGCAATCGCTATCGTCGAGCTCTTCTTCCTGAAGGGTTACAGGAGGAAATTCTCCCCAAAAATATTCTCATGATTGGCCCAACTGGAGTCGGAAAGACAGAAATCGCCAGAAGATTGGCGAAGCTGGTGCGTGCTCCGTTCATTAAGGTAGAAGCCACGAAGTTTACTGAAGTGGGTTATGTCGGACGGGATGTCGAATCGATGATCCGTGATCTTGTGGAGATTTCCTTACGCATGGTTAAAGCGGAACGTATGGTAGAAGTGGAAAGTAAAGCTGCAGTAGCTGCCGAAAAACGACTCGTCTCGTTACTCGTTCCAGGAAAACGCACGGAATCCCATGGTTCAAATCCCTTGCAATTTCTTTTCAATCAAAATGAGGAGAAAGAACCCGAAAATGTCACACCGGAAATCGAGCAGAACCGTTTGCTGGTGGCCGAAAAACTTCGACGCGGAGAACTTGAAGATAAGGTGATAGAAGTTGAAGTCGAGGATAGTCAGCCTCTGCTTCCTGATCTTATTGGCAATACGGGGATGGAACTCAACTCGAATCTTCAGGATATGATGTCAGGAATGCTTCCGAAAAAACGTAAGAAACGCAAGGTTACGGTGAAAGAAGCACGCCGCATACTGATTTTGGAAGAAGCTCAGAATATGATTGATCATGATGAAGCGGTTCAGGAAGCGATTCGCCGTACTGAACAGGAAGGTATCGTCTTCCTAGATGAGATTGATAAAATTGCTGGGCGCGAGGGTTCCTCAGGCCCGGACGTATCGAGAGGCGGTGTTCAACGCGATATTCTTCCTATTGTTGAAGGATCGACCGTTGTTACGAAATATGGTTCGGTTAAGACGGAACATATCTTATTCATCGCCGCAGGTGCGTTCAATGTGACCAAGCCTTCAGATCTTATCCCAGAATTGCAAGGACGTTTCCCGATCCGGGTTGAACTTGAATCCTTAAGCATTGAAGATTTTAAACGAATTCTCACTGAACCCCAATCTTCGCTCATTAAGCAGTATAGTGCTTTGCTGGAAACTGAAGGGATAATGGTGGAATTTACCGAGAATGCTATTGAAGAGCTGGCACAAGTCGCGTTTGATGTTAATTCTAATACCGAGAATATTGGGGCCCGGAGACTCCATACAATTGTTGAAAAGGTTCTAGAAGAACTTTCGTTTGAGGCTTCAGAGCTTCCAGATGACTACACCGTAACGATCAACCGTGAATATGTGCAGCATCGTTTGGGAGATGTTGTTCGTAACCAAGATCTTTCACGCTATATTTTATAGCGTAATGGTATTTATTAAAGGGGGAAACACAACATGAAAACTTTATTGGAAAAAGCACGTACAATTAACAAAATTATTCAACGTGCAGCAGGCAATCCTGTAGATTTCGAAGAGATGGCAAAAGTCCTAAGTGAAGCTATTGATGCCAATTGCTACATCGTAGGTCGTCGAGGGAAAATTATGGGCTACAGCTTCATGCCTGATTTTACCTGTAACGCGATGGAAGAAATCGTTGTGCATTCAGAACGTTTTCCTGAAAGCTATAATGAGGGTTTAATGAAGATTTCGGAAACGACGTCAAACACAACCCAAGTCGCTAATGGTTGCGTTTTCAATAGTAGTGAACGTTGCCGCTTCAACAATAAAATTTCAACGATCGTTCCAGTCCTTGGAGGCGGCGAAAGAGTGGGTACTCTCGTCTTGGCTAAATTCGATGAAGAGTTCACAGACGAAGACCTCGTTTTGGCTGAATACGGTGGCACAGTGGTTGGTATGGAAATTTTACGGGTTAAAGCGGAGCGCGCTGAAGAAGAAGCCCGTAAAAAAGCGGCTGTTCAGATCGCGGTAGGAACACTTTCTTATTCCGAGCTCGAAGCGGTTGATCATATCTTCGCTGAATTAGGCGGCGGCGAGGGTTTACTCGTAGCCAGCAAAATTGCTGACAGGGTGGGGATCACTCGTTCGGTAATAGTTAATGCTCTTCGCAAATTTGAATCCGCTGGCGTGATTGAATCCAAATCTCTGGGAATGAAAGGAACCTATATTCGGGTTCTTAATGACTATCTGTTAGAAGAACTGGATAAGATGCGTCATAACAAATAAAAATAATCAATACGAAAAGAAAATTAGGGAAAAAGGATGGGATGTTTATGCAAGAAGAAGAGCATGAATATCGATATCAACTTAGACCCTTGATTCTCCCAGGAACGCTGTTTTTAATTGGGTATCCGGTCATAACCTTGTTTTTAGTGCTAGCCTTGAAAATATCGGCGCTTGAGCAATATATTTTGACTGGGCTGTATGTCGTGACCACGCTCGCAATTTTTTGCTTGTGGATCTATGGCAGAAGTAAATATCTGAGAATTGAAGACGATAGCATTTGCTTCTATTCGTTATCAGGGGCTCGAGAGCTCGGTCCGGAAGATATCCGGCGAGTTGTGCTTTGTACCTCGTCTAAGGGTGAAGAAATTGTTCAAATTAAAACCGCCCGTAATCAAGTATATTATATCTCTGAGCTGTATTTTCCCTTTCCAGAACTGATGAGTGATTTTGAGCAATTTGTTAAGAGTCATTCGATTCGTTCGAATATTTGTTAAAGAATCGTGTATAATTCCTTCAAATATGAGCTGATTTTGTTGCAAAGAAAAACCGGGTATGGTATCCTACTATAGGTGAATTACACACGCAGTGGGATTATCGATTCAAGTTCCCTGATTTTAGGGTGAATCGTAAGATGAACCTGCGGAGGGAAAAAACAAAGAGAGGTGGTGCAACACAATGGCTGTTATTTCTATGAAACAATTACTGGAAGCCGGTGTTCACTTCGGTCATCAAACACGTCGTTGGAATCCTAAGATGGCTCGTTACATTTTTACGGAGCGTAATGGTATCTATATCATTGACCTGCAAAAAACCGTAAAAAAGGTTGACGAAGCCTACAATTTCGTGCGTAATCTTGCTGCAGACGGAGGTACGATGTTATTTGTCGGTACCAAAAAGCAGGCGCAAGAGTCAGTGAAAGAAGAAGCTGAACGTTGCGGAATGTATTTTGTGAACGAACGTTGGCTCGGTGGAATGCTGACAAACTTCCAAACCATCCAAAAGCGCGTAACTCGCCTTAAGGAATTAGAGCGGATGGAAGCTGAAGGAGTCTTTGAAATTCTTCCCAAAAAGGAAGTTGCTAATCTACGTCATCAGATGGAGAAGTTAGAACGCTTCTTAGGTGGGATTAAGACAATGAAGAAGCTCCCTGATGCTTTGTTTATCGTTGATCCACGTAAAGAGCGCATCGCCGTTGCAGAAGCACGTCGGTTAAATATTCCGATCGTTGGTATCGTCGATACTAACTGCGATCCGGATGAGATCGATGTTGTAATTCCAGCTAATGATGATGCCATTCGTGCGGTTAAACTCTTAACTGGAAAAATGGCTGATGCTATTATTGAAGGTCAGCAAGGTAGCCTTGATGAAGAAGAGGCTACTGAAGCACAGAATGTGGCTGAGGAAGCTAGCGCTGAATAATTATCCCTCGGAGATTAAAGATAGGGAATAGAAAGAGGGGCAGGGTGAAGAAGGGTTGGCTATGCTTCCCTGATGCTCATCCTGCCCTTTTTCTTTAAAACTTTTTCTTAAACAAAACGGAATTTATAGTCGGATTTTAGATATACATAAAGTTGGAGGGTTTTGAAATGGCTGAAATTACTGCAGCTCTGGTTAAAGAGCTTCGTGAACGTACTGGCGCAGGAATGATGGATTGTAAAAAGGCTTTGACTGAAGTCAGCGGGGATATTGAAAAAGCGATCGATTTGCTTCGTGAAAAAGGCTTAGCTGCTGCTGCCAAAAAAGAAGGTCGGATTGCTGCCGAAGGAATCGTGTATTCATATATTCATGGCGGCGGTCGGATTGGCGTTCTCCTTGAAGTAAATTGTGAAACCGACTTTGTGGCGCAAACTGACGATTTCAAACTTTTTGTTCGAGACATTGCCTTGCATATCGCTGCTGCTCGACCTGCATATTTGGTCAAAGAAGAGGTCCCTGAAGAAGTGTTACAGCATGAGAAAGATGTTCTTAAAGCTCAGGCCCTTAATGAAGGAAAACCTGAGAAAATTGTTGAAAAAATGGTTGAAGGTCGAATCGCAAAATTCTATAAAGAAGTCTGCTTAATGGAGCAAGAATTTGTTAAGGACCCGGAAAAAACAATCCACGATCTCGTTTTGGAAAAAACTTCAAAGATTGGCGAACGGGTTGTCATCCGCCGCTTTACTCGCTACGAGCTGGGCGAAGGAATTGAAAAAAAACAAGAGGATTTTGCAGCTGAAGTTATGAAGGAAATGAACCGCTAAGGAAAGCATATAGAGAACACTTAGGTGTTCTCTTTTTCGAATTACAGGAATCCGCAAAGGAAATTGGCTCGGTAATGTAGTAATATGTAAAGGAGGTTCAACCATGGATACACCACGATACCACAGAGTCGTTCTAAAATTGAGCGGCGAAGCTTTGGCAGGAAGTCAAGGCTTTGGGATTGCGCAAGAAATGTTGGTAACGGTCGCAAAACAAGTCGCAGAAATTCGAAAACTAGGAGTAGAAGTTGCCCTGGTGGTTGGAGGGGGTAACATATGGCGAGGAATCGCCGGCAGTTCCCAAGGTATGGATCGGGCTACCGCCGATTATATGGGAATGCTAGCGACAGTAATAAATGCGCTCGCACTACAAGATGCTCTGGAAAATGCAGGAATGGCAACCCGTGTTTTATCGGCAATCGAAATGAGACAAGTGGCAGAACCTTATATCCGTCGGAGGGCTATTCGCCATATGGAGAAGGGGCGGGTCGTGATCTTTGCTGCAGGTACAGGTAATCCATACTTTTCGACCGATACCACCGCAGCGCTGAGAGCGGCAGAAATTGAGGCAGAGGCCATTCTCATGGCGAAACGGGTAGATGGCGTGTATGATTCTGATCCGTTGAAAAATCCTGCTGCAGTCAAATTTGATAAACTGAGTTATTTAGAGGTTTTAAGTCGGGGCTTAAAGGTTATGGATTCAACGGCAACATCTTTATGTATGGATAACAATATTCCTCTTATTGTTTTTGATTTGAACAAAAACGGTAATATTTACAAAGCGATCATGGGTGAGCCTATTGGCACTTATGTAGGGAGGGAAATTAATGATTAGTGATGTCTTTAAGGATGCGGAAGAGCGTATGCGTAAAGGGGTAGAGTCCTTACGTAAAGAGTATACGATCATTCATGCAGGTCGGGCTAATCCAGGTATGCTTGATCGGGTCATGGTCGAATATTACGGAACCCCGACTCCTATTAAGCAGCTAGCAAATATTTCGGTACCTGAACCGCGGATACTTGTTCTTCAACCTTGGGATAAAACCGCTTTGCCGGCGATTGAGAAGGGGATTCTGAAGTCGGATTTAGGACTAAATCCTTCCAGCGATGGCAGCGTAATCCGCCTGATTATTCCGCAGTTAACCTCTGAACGGAGAAGTGAGCTTGTTAAGACGGTTAAGAAAAAAGCGGAAGAGGCACGAATAGCAATTCGAAACATCCGGCGGGATGCCAATGATCAAATTAAGAAACTTGAAAAAGATCATACTGCCTCCGAGGACGAGGTTAAACGATCGCAAGAGGATGTTCAAAAGATGACCGATAAGTTCATTAAAGAAATTGACCATGTTATGGACACAAAGGAACAAGAGATTATGGAAGTTTAACGGATGACCCCCTCATTTTCAGGGGGTCTTTGACCACCCGTAGCCGTCAAATGGAGGTGAGAAGATGTGGCTCAACTTTAGGAATAAGGATAAAGAAGTGTTTTCTTCTGAGAAGATAGATCTTCAACATCTACCACGCCATATCGCAATCATCATGGATGGGAATGGCCGGTGGGCGAAGAAAAGAGGATTGCCTCGTAAAATGGGGCATAGTGCAGGAGTCGAAGCCCTTCGCGATGTGGTCAAGACATGTTCAAACTTGGGAGTCGAAGTTTTAACGGTTTACGCCTTTTCAACTGAAAATTGGAGAAGGCCTAAGGAAGAAGTCGGAATCTTGATGAGTTTATTGACGGAATATCTACGTCGAGAACTCAGAGAACTCCATGAAAATAAGGTCAAAATTAAAACTTTGGGGGATATCTCACTTCTGCCGATTGAAGCCCAGAAGGAATTAGTGAAAGCAACCAAGCAAACTGAGAGTAATTCAGGTTTGATCCTTAATTTGGCTTTGAACTATGGGGGACGCGCAGAGATAACAAGGGCTCTACGCAAACTGGGTGAAGAAATCCTGCAAGGAAAGTTAACACCTGAGGAAATCGATGAACAACGAATCAGTTCCTCATTATATACAGCAGATTTACCGGATCCAGACCTTTTGATTCGAACCTCCGGAGAAATGCGCCTTAGTAATTTTATGCTCTGGCAACTAGCGTATACAGAAATTGTAGTGACCGAACAGCTCTGGCCTGATTTTAATCCTCAAACATTACTTGCAGCCATTAAAACGTATCAACAACGGGAACGCCGTTTCGGTGGCATCAATAAGGAATAAGGGAGTTATCTATGTTAATTAGAACCATAAGCGCGTTGATCGGAGCACCTCTCCTGCTCGGCTTAACTTATCTTGGCGGGCCTTATACGGCGTTTTTGGCTGCAGTAATTGGACTATTAACGCTCCATGAATTTCAGGAAATTGCGCGTAAGTTAGGAATAAAGGTATGGAAAAAGACGACATTTCTAGCTGCTATCCTTTGGCTAATACTCGTGGTTCTCGGCTTGCGAGAGTGGATGTTTCCTTTTTCAATTTTCTGGTTGCTATTTGCGCTAGGACGGATGGGAATCCAATATCCTCGCATTCGGCTTTCTGAGGTTGGATATAATTTTCTCAGCGTTATTTATACAGTGGTTCTCAGTTCACATTTGTTTTTACTTCGTTCTTTGGAACAAGGACTGGCATGGGCGTTTTTAGCGTTCACTTTGGTATGGGCTACCGATACCTTTGCATACCTTATTGGGAGAGCTATCGGAAGACATCCTCTAGCACCTCAAGTAAGCCCAAATAAGACAATTGAAGGTTCACTGGGTGGGCTTTGTGGAGCAATCTTAGCGGGTTTAATCGCCTCACGACTCATGGGGGGGATGCCTTGGAGTTTCTTCTTGGGACTGAGCTTGATAGTAGGAATCAGTGCTCAAATCGGAGATCTTTTTGAATCCGCTATAAAACGGAGTGCAGGCGTTAAAGACTCAGGACACTTAATCCCGGGTCATGGTGGTTTCTTAGATCGCTTTGACAGTATGCTCTTCGCATTCCCGATTGTTTATTATTTAGTTCTGATTTCGACAGTGGGGTGATTCGAACTTGAATAATTCTCAGAGAAGTCAGTTAAGGCTTAACCTAAACCGTTTAGCTGTTGTGACGAGTATACTCGTTGGCCTCAAACTATTCACCTATTTCGTGCAAGAATTTTTGCCGGTCTTTGGGCGAGTCATGAATACATTGTTTTATGCCTTCTTACCCTTTATCCTTGCTTTTTTGATTGCCCTTTTAATGGAACCTTTAGTTATCCAGTTGATGCAGGTTATGAAACTGAAACGTCCGGTTGCTTCCTTGGTTACCCTTATTCTCGTGATCGTGGGTATTGGGCTCTTTGTTACGTTAATTACCGTCAGGCTCTATAATGAATTATTAGACCTGTCGCTATCCATACCTGACTACAGTTACTTTATGAGCGTACTTAATCAACTTATCGATCGAATTGAAAAATTTGTGGTCATCAATCCTCAAATCCAAGCAACGTTGAACTCTTCTGCTGCAGGACTCTTAAACTCCTTACAAAATTGGGCTACATCTGCAAGTTTAGCACTTCTTAATTTTTTGGCGGCAGTACCTGGTTTTTTTATAGTTTTGGTTATCGCTATTGTGGCTACATACATGATGAGTTCGAGCTTTCTTGGCGTTAAACGCTTTGTTCAGGGACTCATTCCCCGAAGATGGCATACGAGTGCTCAATCGGTAGGGCAGGATCTCGGATTAGCTATTATCGGTTTTGTTCGAGCGGAGACGATCTTGATTTCTATTACGGGTGTAACATTAACCCTGGGGTTGTTGCTAATGGGTAATCGTTATGCGTTTACCATTGGTTTTATCTCTGCGTTTCTCGATCTTCTACCGATTGTCGGAACAGGTATGATCTATGTTCCTTGGGCTATCGTGCTCCTCTTCATGGGAGCAGTACCTAAGGCCCTTCAACTTCTTGCAGTCTGGGCTGTGGCGTTGACTATTCGGCAGATTATCGAACCTAAGATTATGTCGAAAAGCATCGGGCTTCATCCCTTACCCACCCTGATTTCGATGTATGTGGGTTTAAATCTTTTTGGAACAGTGGGCTTAGTACTCGGTCCCGGCTCGGTTATCGCTTATGAAGCATTGAGAAAAGCCGGGGTTTTTACAGACCCTAAAAACTAGGACGGAAGTGTGATTGGTGTGAAGATTTTAAGTGTCCTTGGTTCAACGGGATCAATCGGGACACAGACCTTGGACGTCGTTCGGGAAAATCCGGATCAACTGCAGATCTATGCTCTGGTAGCAGGTACTCATGTGGAAGAAATGGAACGTCAGGTTCGTGAATTTAAGCCTCACCTTGTAGCCATGATGGAGGAGAAAGCAGCCCTTGAATTAAAAGAGCGCTTGCGTGATTTGCCTGTCGTTGTTGAACAAGGAATGGACGGGATTATTCGTACGGTAACGGCCGAGAAACCGGATACAGTGGTCACGGCAATTAGTGGCCGAATTGGGCTAGAACCAACATTGGCTGCCTTGAGGGCGGGCAAGAATATTGCTTTAGCCAACAAAGAGACGCTGGTCGCAGGGGGAGAACTGGTAATGGAGGAGGCACGACGCCTGGGGCGTTCGATTATCCCCGTTGATAGTGAACATTCGGCAATTTTTCAGTGTTTAGAGGAACCAAACGGGCTTCTTGAGAAGATCCTGATCACGGCTTCAGGAGGACCCTTTTTAGGGTGGCCTCGTGAGAAATTAAGAGAAATAACCCCGGAGATGGCTTTAAAACATCCTAATTGGAGCATGGGAGCCAAGATCACGATTGATTCAGCAACGATGATGAATAAAGGATTGGAAGTTATTGAAGCGCATCACCTTTTTGGCTTGAGTTATGATAAAATCGAAGTGTTGATTCATCCCCAGAGTATCGTTCACTCGATGGTTCAATATCAAGATGGAAGTATCTTAGCTCAACTTGGCCGTCCAGATATGCGTCTTCCGATCCAATATGCCTTAAGTTATCCGACACGCTGGCCGAGTTCGTTTGAAAGACTGGACCTAAGAGGGAAAACGTTGACCTTCCAGGAACCTAATCTCAAAGAAATCCCAGCCTTGGCCCTAGCCTATGAAGCAGGCCGGCGGGGGGGGACTCTTCCTGCGGCGATGAATGCAGCGAATGAGGTTGCTGTTTACGCTTTTCTCGAAGGAAAGATCGAGTACTTACAGATCGTTGAAATCGTGGAGAAAATCTGTGAGGAACATGAGGTGTTGGACGCCACAGATCTGGAAAGTATACTAGAGGCGGATGATTGGGCTCGCCAACGTGCGCAAGAACGAATTAAGGATAGGTAAATTGAGTTCTTGTGGTTAGCAAGGTGAGCGATGAGGAGGGGATTATGTGATCATTAATGCCTTAGCCATTGTTTTTGTCTTCGGTTTACTTGTGATGATTCATGAATTTGGGCACTATATTATAGCTCGCCTGAATGGAATCAAAGTATTAGAATTTGCTTTTGGTTTTGGACCGAAAATTGTTGGCTTTAGGGGGAAGGAAACCGAGTATAATCTTCGAGCTATTCCTTTAGGTGGATTCGTCCGCTTATATGGAATGGACCCAGAGGTCAATGAAGATGGGGAACAGATCCTGGCTCCCTCGCATGATCCGCAAAGCTTTATGAACAAAAAGGTCTGGCAGAGAATGGCTGTGATTGCAGCTGGTGCAATTATGAACTTCGTACTGGCAATTTTTCTATTTGTACTTGTTTTTGCTTATTATGGTATTCCAACGGCAGCAAATGGGAACGCGATTGGCTCCTTAGTCGAGGGAAAGCCTGCTGCGCAGGTTGGAATTCAAACTGGAGCCAAAATCCTCGCCATCGATGGGGTGGCTACTCACGACTGGAATACCTTGGTGAATGCTATTCATTCTAAACCGAATCAAAAGGTTACCCTAATGGTTGAACAAGCCGGAAAGCAGGAAACCTTTACCCTGCAAACGGAAAAGGACGAAAAAACGGGTTATGGTATGGTCGGAATTGCCCCTGAAGTCATTTATGAAAAAACCTCCCTCTTAAACTCTGTCAAATATGGAATGGAGAGAACGGTTGAATTTACCCGGCTCATTGTAGTGGCGTTAGTCCAAATGATTACGGGTAAGGCTCCGGCTGAATTAGGGGGGCCAGTAGCCATTGCCCAGGTTATTGGTGAAGGTGCTCAGCAAGGATGGGCAAGTTTACTGAGTCTAACCGGAATGTTGAGTATCCAACTCGGTATCCTGAATCTTTTTCCGATTCCGGCGCTGGATGGCAGCCGTTTAGTGTTTCTTTTCGTTGAAGGACTAAGAGGAAAACCGGTTAAACCCGAACGGGAAAACTTTATTCACTTTATCGGTTTTGTCTTACTATTCGCCCTAATGATTGCTGTAACCTATCAAGATATTGTTAAACTTTTTGTGGGCAAAGGGTAGGAGGCCAAGAGCTGTGCCAAGGAAACAAACGAAAGTGGTTAAGATTGGTAATGTAAGCATCGGGGGCGGGGAGCCTGTGGTGATTCAGTCAATGACGAATACGGATACACGAAATGTTAAAGCGACGCTGCGACAAATCGAAGCATTAGCTCGAGCAGGTTGTGAGATTGTACGCGTCGCAGTGCTCGATCAGGATGCTGCTCATGCCATCAAAGACATTACAGCTCAGAGCGTACTCCCGGTTATTGCCGATATTCATTTTGATTACCACTTAGCTCTCATTGCTATTGAACAAGGTATTCACGGACTGCGGCTTAATCCAGGAAATATTGGAGCCCGTTGGAAGGTCAAAGAAGTTGTCTGCGCGGTCAAGGAACGAGAAATTCCCATCCGCATTGGCGTAAATGCCGGTTCTCTAGAAAAGGAAATTCGTGAAAAGTATCAGGGCGTTACCGCTGAGGGCATGGTGGAAAGTGCTTTAAAGCATATTCATGTGCTGGAGGAAGAAGGGTATGACAAAATAAAAGTCTCCTTAAAAGCTTCCGAAGTTCCGCTGATGCTTAAAGCCTACCGATTGATGTCTGAGACCGTAGATTACCCGTTGCATGTGGGAGTCACTGAGGCAGGAACCGTTCGTTCGGGTTTAGTGAAATCAGCCGTTGGCATTGGAACTTTACTTGCCGAAGGAATTGGAGATACGATACGCGTCTCCTTAACAGGTGATCCTGTGCAAGAAATCCCTGTTGCCCTGGAGATTTTAAGGACTTTAGGGCTGAGAGAACGTGGAGTTGACCTGATTAGTTGCCCAACCTGTGGTCGGACTCAAGTTAATCTTGCTGAACTGGCCGAACAAGTGGAAACGAGGCTTTCAAGTCTTCCCGCTTTGGACAGGCCTTTAAAAGTTGCAGTCATGGGTTGTGCAGTCAACGGTCCGGGTGAAGCCCGCGAAGCTGACTTCGGAATTGCAGGGGGAAAAGGGATGGGACTTCTCTTCCGCAAGGGTGAAATTGTTGCCCGATTACCAGAAGATGAACTTTTGCCAGCCCTACTTAAGGAAATTGATAATTACGTAAAAGAGCATGGAAAGGATGAACACTAAATGCGTGTTAGCCAGGTACTGAATCCTACGTTGCGAGAGGTTCCGGCTGAGGCTGAAGTTGTGAGCCAAAAGCTGATGCTTCGCGCCGGTTTGATCCGTAAAGCAGCGGCAGGTGTTTATACGTATTTGCCCTTAGGCTTAAGAATTCTAAAGAAAATCGAGCAAATTGTTCGGGAAGAAATGGACGCTAAGGGGGGGCAGGAGGTTCTGCTCCCAATCATTCAACCAGCTGAACTTTGGCGGGAATCGGGCCGTTGGGATGTTTATGGACCGGAGATGTTTCGTTTAACAGATCGCCACGAACGCGAATTTTGTTTGGGACCGACCCATGAAGAGATTGTGACCGATTTAGTACGTGGTGAAGTCCGCTCTTATAAACAATTACCGTTACTTCTTTATCAAATTCAAAATAAATATCGTGACGAACGACGTCCTCGTTTTGGCTTAATGAGAGGTCGGGAATTCATAATGAAGGATCTTTATTCCTTCGATCGGGAGGAAGCGGGACTCACTGAGAGTTATAATAAAATGTATGAGGCCTATACACGGATTTTTACGCGGTGTGGCTTAACGTTCCGGCCAGTTGAGGCGGATGCCGGCGCCATCGGGGGGACCGGGGGAACTCATGAATTCATGGTTCTTGCTGATTCCGGCGAAGCTGCTGTTGTCTACTGCCCAGAATGCGACTACGCAGCCAATGTTGAAAAAGCAGAATGCCAACCGCAAGCCATCGCGGGTGAGACGGTTACGGACAACTACAGTTTGGTTTTGACACCCCACGCGAAGACGATCGAGCAGGTTGCAGAGTTTCTCGGATTAGACCAACACGAACTCGTTAAATCGATGTTATACCAAGGGGATGATCAGTTATTCTTGGTTCTTGTTCGGGGTGATCGCGAAATCAATGAAATCAAGCTCAATAATATGCTTGGACCCTTTGTCAATTTGCAGCTTGCGGCTCCTGAAGCAGTACGTCAGAGCTTAGGCTGCGAGCCTGGTTTTGTGGGACCGATTAATGCTCCCCAAGATCTCAAAATCGTCGCCGATTTAGAAGTTCCCTTAATGAAAAAAGCAGTCTGTGGGGCGAATCAAGCAGAACACCATTATGTCAATGTCTTGCCAGAGAGAGATTTCCGGATGGATCAGGTTTTCGATCTCCGCATGGTTGTGGCTGGAGAGAAATGTCCTCAATGTGGAGGTGCCTTACAGGAGGCTCGTGGAATCGAGGTTGGGCAAGTCTTTAAATTAGGAACCAAGTATTCGAAAGCGCTCAATGCTAACTTTTTAGATGAAAATGGGCAAGAGAAACCTTGCGTCATGGGGTGCTACGGAATCGGGGTCAGCAGAACGATGGCGGCTGCTATTGAACAAAACTATGACCAAGATGGGATCATTTGGCCAATACCAATTGCACCCTTGCACGTTATTGTCGTTCCTGTAAGTATGAAGGATCCTCAAGTTGTAGAAACGGCGGAGAAACTTTATGAAGAACTCCGCCAGGCGGGCGTAGAAGTGATGATCGATGATCGGGACGAACGTGCAGGAGTCAAATTTAAAGATGCTGATCTTGTAGGCTATCCTCTGCGCGTGACAGTAGGAAGCAAGACACTCGCTCAAGGGCAAGTTGAACTACGACTACGTAAAACAGGAGAGATGGAACTCATGAAGGTTGAGGAACTGACGAGTCGTGTACGTGGTATTATTACGGAGGCATTAAAGTAAGAGTATTAGTCATTATGGGTTGGAGGGATTCGCGTGCCAAAACCTGTTTTACTCGGGGAGGTTCTCTTCTTGAGTCAACTTCCACCCGATCGGCAGGAATCATTCCGTTCCTATTTTACGACAATTGAATTAAAGCAGGTGGAGGTTCTTCCGCTCGAAAGGAAATGGATCCTTCATCTTTCTTCTGCTCATTTTATCCAACGCGAATTCTTAGACGACTTCACCTGTTTTCTCAAAGAGCAGGTACCTGAGGTTGAAGAAATAAATTGCTCTGTGGAATATGAATCCTCCGTCCTGAATATAGAGGAGCTTTGTCACAGGCATTGGCCGGAGGTCGCTCGAGATATCGCCGAAATGTTACCCGTTTTCAAAGGGTGGTTAGGGGAAGATTCCTCATATCAAGCACGGGATGAAGAACTTAAGTTCTTTGTTCCCAACGCATTGGGAATTGAGTATTTCAACACGAAAAAAGGGGCTGTGGAACGCTATTTCGCGACGAAGTTCAGTCTCAAGTGCTCAGTTTCCTGCGAGTTGAAGGCGAGTCTAGCCAACGAAGATATTTTCGCGCAAACAGTTGCTGAGGAGCAGGAAATTCTCCAACACATGTTAACTCAGTCTAAGGAAAAAGCGAAAGATAAACCCGAACGCCCTGAAACTAATCTGATTCGGGGCAAAGAATTTAATGGTGAGATTGTTCCACTTCATGAGGTACAGGATGAGGAACGACAGATCATAGTAGCGGGCGAACCCTTTGGGATAGAATACCGAAAGCTGAAATCTGGACGTCAGCTATTGACGTTTAGCCTAACGGATAAGACAGACTCGATCTCAGCCAAGGTATTTCTGAATGAAGGCGAAGAGAGCCTAGACCTGAACGAAGAAAAGTGGATTAAAGTCCGTGGCTCAGTGCAGTATGATAAATACTCTTCTGAACTGACCTTGATGCCCAAGGATATTATGTGTACCAAGCGGGTGATTCGGCTGGATGAAGCGCCAGAAAAACGCATTGAGCTCCATTTGCATACGCGGATGTCCACATTGGATGGAATGTCCACGGCAGAGGAACTCGTCGAACGCGCTAAAGCTTGGGGGCATGAAGCAATCGCCATTACGGATCACGGAGTCGTTCAGGCTTTTCCGGAAGCCGTAGATGCTGGGTTAAAATATGGAGTCAAGATCATTCTTGGCGTAGAGGGATATTTGCTGGACGATACTCCAGGTCCCCTGCCCTTAAACCAACGGAAAACACGTCATATTATTTTGCTTGTTAAAAACTATACGGGCTTAAAAAACCTCTATAAGTTGATTACTATTTCTCATCTTGAGTATTTCCACCGGCGTCCACGGATTCCGCGCTCGAAACTCATTGAACATCGCAAAGGGCTGATTATTGGCTCCGCCTGTGAAGCGGGAGAATTGATTCAGGGGATTCTGGCGAAGAAGTCCTGGGACGAATTGAAGGAAATCGCCACGTTTTATGATTACCTCGAAATCCAGCCAATCGGGAATAACGAATTTATGCTTCGGACGAACCAGGTGGAGAATGAAGAAGGACTCAGAGAGATTAACCGCACGGTCTGGCGCCTAGGCCGTGAGCTTAATTTGCCAGTCGTCGCGACCGGAGATATCCATTTTCTAGATCCCGAAGATGAATTTTATCGAAGAATTCTCATGGCTGGAAAAGGGTTTGAAGATGCCGATAAGCAGGCCCCCTTATTTTTCCATACCACAGAGGAAATGCTTAAGGAGTTTTCTTATCTCGGGGAAGATGAGGCACTCGATGTCGTTGTCCACGCACCCAAGAGAATTTCAGATCAAATTGAAGTTTTAAAACCCTTCCCAGATGATTTACATTCCCCTACAATTCCGGGAGCAGAAGAAAAGATCGAGAGTATGTCTTGGCAACGGGCGAAGGAGCTTTATGGTCAGGAGCTGCCGGAAGTGGTTAAAAATCGCTTAGACAAGGAATTAAAATCGATCATTGGCAATGGTTTCGCGGTGCTCTATCTCATTGCCCACTTGCTCGTTAAAAAATCCAATGAGGATGGGTATTTGGTTGGCTCTCGAGGATCAGTAGGGTCTTCGCTCGTAGCGACGATGACAGGAATCACTGAAGTTAATTCTCTACCGCCACATTACCGCTGCGTGAATCCGGATTGTTTGCATTCAATTTGGGTTGAGGATGGAAGTGTGGGTTGCGGTGCAGATTTACCCGATAAAAACTGTCCGAGATGTGGTCAACCCATGGCTAAGGATGGGCATGACATTCCGTTCGAAACCTTCCTTGGGTTTAAAGGTGACAAGGTGCCTGATATTGACTTAAACTTCTCAGGAGATTATCAACCTCGTGCCCATAAATATACTGAGGAAATTTTCGGAGTAGGGTATGTTTTTAGGGCCGGGACAATTGCCACGATTGCAGATAAAACGGCCTTTGGTTATGTCAAGAATTATGTTGAAGATAGAAAGCTACAGGTTCGGCCAGCGGAAATGTCTCGCTTAATCCGAGGTTGCTCTGGTGTTAAAAGGACGACTGGGCAACATCCTGGAGGGGTTATGGTTGTCCCCAAAGAATGCGATGTTTACGATTTTACCCCCTTGCAACGCCCTGCAGATGATCCTAAATCTGATACGATTACGACCCATTTCGATTATCATTCGATTTCAGGTCGTCTCGTCAAGCTGGATATTTTAGGTCATGATGATCCAACGGTCATACGGATGCTGGAGGACTTAACGGGGCTTGATGCAAAGAAGGTTCCTCTTGACGATGAAAAGACAATGTCTTTATTCTGTTCACCAGAAGCCTTAGGCGTGACATCGGAGCAAATTCGCTCGAAAAGTGGAACCTATGGTATCCCAGAATTCGGCACGAAATTTGTGCGTCAAATGCTGGAAGATATCCAACCGAAGACCTTTTCTGACCTCGTTCGAATATCTGGGTTTTCACATGGAACAGATGTCTGGCTGGGAAATGCTCAGGAACTTCTGCGCAGTGGGACAGCTGGGATGTCCGAGCTTATTGGCTGCCGAGATGATATCATGGTATATCTGATTCATAAAGGTCTGGAATCGGGAGGGGCCTTTAAAATCATGGAAAGTGTACGTAAAGGGAAAGGGCTTAAGCCGGAAGATATTGAAGAGATGAAGGCCCATGAGGTTCCCGATTGGTATATTGAATCCTGCATAAAAATTAAGTACATGTTCCCGAAGGCTCATGCTGTTGCCTATGTAACGATGGCCTTTCGCATTGCCTGGTTCAAGGTGCATTACCCGGAAGCATATTATGCCACTTTTTTTACCGTCCGTGCGGATGAATTTGATGTTGACTTAATGGTTCAGGGAGCTGACGCTTGTCGGCGTAAGATGGAGGAGATTGAAGCCAAAGGCAATGATGCCTCGACCAAAGAAAAAAATCTCTTAACCATACTTGAATTGGTTTTAGAAATGTTATGCCGAGGGATTCCTTTGCGTAAAGTCGATCTGTGGGAATCTGATGCTACTAAATTCCAGATTACACCCTCTGGCATCCTACCTCCTTTTACTTCGCTTCAGGGTTTGGGCGATAATGCCGCACGCAGTTTAGCGGAAGTTCGTAAAGAAGGAAATATTAAATCGATAGAAGATATACGCTTACAGGCAAAGCTAAGTAAAACTGTCATTGAAATTCTTCAAAACCACGGTTGTCTAAAAGAACTTCCCGAACAGAATCAGCTGAGTCTCTTCTAATCCATTATTTCCCCCCGAAAGTGTTGCGCACAGGTAAAGGATATGCTATAGTTGTAACAGGAAATTTGTAGGATTGAGTTAAGGAGTGGGTTTTGTACCCACTCTTTCATTTGCACTACCAGAAAATATAAACTTTACGGGTTGTCTAATGGCAACTAAGTAGTCGACTACGCGAAACTTGGCGTCAGCCAAGTTTTCTTTATCCTACGATGCATGTATTTATGTCCGGCAGGATAAGGCAACTAGGCATAAAAAAGTATAACTTCGTAAGACTACGTATAAAGGGGTTAGAATAAAGGAGAGATACACATGGGACAGCCAGTTGAACAAAAAGTTGAAGCTTTAGTTAAACCCATTATCCAGGAACTAGGGCTTGAACTGGTGGACGTTGAGTACATAAAAGAAAGCGCGCATTGGTACCTCCGGCTTTATATTGATAAGGAGGATGGAATAGACTTAGACGATTGTACAAATGTAAGTCATGCCGTCAGCGAACTTTTAGATAAAAATGATCCTCTTCCACAGGCTTATATGTTAGAAGTATCTTCTCCAGGCTTAGAACGCCCCTTAAAGAAGGAGGAGGATTTTATCCGCTTTCAGGGGAAGCTAATTCGCATCCAGACTAAGCAGATCTTTCAAGGGTATCAAGAATTTACGGGATACCTGGTGGGACTTGAGAATGAAGCAATTATTCTTGAATATGAAAAAGAGAAGGTAATACTTCCAAGAAATATAATTAAAAAAGCGAATTTAGCATTGGAGTTTTAGAGGAGGAAAAGTTGAAAATGAATATGGAGTTCATTGAGGCCTTGCATGAACTGGAAAAAGAGCGAGGAATTTCAGCCGAAATTTTATTTGAAACGATTGAAGCAGCACTTATCTCAGCTTATAAAAAGAACTTTGCATCCTTACAAAATGTCAGAGTCAGTATTGATCGGACAAGCGGTGAGTTTAAGGTTTTCTCACGGAAAACGGTAGTTGAGGCGGTTGAAGATAACCGTACTCAGGTCACGTTGGAGGAAGCTCGTAAAATTGATCCCAATTATAATCTCGAGGATATCGTCGAGTATGAAGTAACTCCTCGTGACTTTGGCCGGATCGCAGCTCAAACGGCGAAACAGGTTGTCGTCCAAAGAATCCGTGAGGCTGAGCGGGGGATGATTTATGACGAATACATCAACCGCGAAGGTGACATCGTTACTGGTGTCGTTCAACGATATGACCAGAAAAATGTTATCGTTGACCTGGGTAAAGTCGAAGCTATTCTCACGGCTCAGGAGCAAATTCCGGGTGAGACCTATCAGCCTTTTGAACGAATCAAGACCTATGTTGTAGAAGTTAAGAAGACAACCAAAGGACCTCAGATTATGCTGTCGAGAACACATCCAGGTCTCATTAAACGTCTTTTTGAACTAGAAGTCCCGGAAATTCATGATGGCTATGTTGAGATAAAAGGAGTATCTCGTGAAGCGGGTGCACGTTCAAAGCTTGCCGTTTATTCACGAGAGCCCAATGTTGATCCAGTGGGTGCGTGCGTGGGGCCAAAGGGAAGTCGGGTTCAAACAATTGTCAGTGAACTCAAGGGAGAGAAAATCGACATTGTCAACTATTCGCCCGATCCTCAGGAATTCGTGGCTAATGCGCTGTCTCCTGCTAAAGTAATTGGGGTTTACACTAAGCCTAATGAGAAAGTTGCCCTTGTCGTTGTTCCTGATTATCAGCTCTCTTTAGCTATTGGTAAAGAAGGGCAAAATGCGCGTCTGGCAGCTAAATTGACCAATTGGAAGATTGATATTAAGAGTGAATCGCAAGCCTTGGCTCAAAATCTTATTCCTGAGGATAACGATCAAGATGCGACGGAATATAATGAGTACAGTGAGTATGAAAATTACGATGAGAATTATGATGAGTATGAAGAATACGATGAGTATGATGAAAATGCCGAAATAAATGAGGAATTTTCGGATTACGATGACGAATCTGTTGAATATAATGAAGGTGTTGGTTACGACACTAAGGATGGTTATGAAGGATACGAAGAGACCGTGTCAGAGTGTAAAACAGAAGTGTCTGGAGAGTTAAGCGAATCGGATTCTGCCAATCCTCCTAAGGAGAGTAAAAAGAAAAAAGGGAAGAAGTGAGAAGATGAAGGTGCGCAAAGTTCCGATGCGAATGTGTTTAGGCTGCCAAGAAATGAAGCCCAAAAAAGAGCTTGTTCGGATCGTGCGGACTCTGGAGGGAACCGCAGAACTCGATCCAACTGGTAAACGGAATGGTCGGGGAGCTTATATCTGCCCACGAGTGGAGTGCTTTAAGGCGGCGGTTAAAGGGCATCGGTTTCAAAAGGCATTAGACATCGCTCTCTCACCTGAGTTAATTCAAGAATTAGAAGGAAAGTGGGAGGGTTCGTGATAGAACGGATTTATTCACTTTTAGGTATAGCCCGCAGAGCAGGAAAAATATCCTCTGGTGAGTCCCAAGTCGAAGCCATGTTAAAGAAACGTAAAGGTTACCTACTGATTTTGGCTGAAGATGCACCAGGTACGCATAAAAAATATATACAATGGGCTGGAGATTTAAAGATACCGGTTCTCATACTTGGTCAAAAATTAGAGCTGGGAAAAGCAATTGGGTTATCTCAGCGTTCGACAGTTCTGGTCATGGATGAGGGGTTTGCCAAAGCGATCTTAAAGGTAAGGAGTTGACGGCCTGGAAAAAATATCGGGTGCTGAATATGTGGGGGTGGTTGTATTGAGTATACGTGTTCATGAATTGGCAAAAGAGTTAAATTTAAGTAGTAAGGATGTTATGGCAAAACTAGGAAGTATGGGAATTGATGTTAAAAATCATCTAAGTGCAGTAGAAAAAGGGGACGCAGATAGTCTCCGTGCCCAAGTTCCTCATCAAAAGGGTGAGGACCAAGGCAAAGAAGTGCCCCTCACTGTAGCCCCGGGGGAAAATAAAAAAGAAGTTTCAAAACCTCAAACAGGAATGGGAGATCGTCCGCAAGGACCGCGTCCAGGAATGGGAGATCGTCCGCAAGGACCACGTCCAGGAATGGGAGATCGTCCGCAAGGACCACGTCCAGGAATGGGAGATCGTCCGCAAGGACCACGTCCAGGAATGGGAGATCGTCCGCAAGGACCGCGTCCGGGAATGGGAGATCGTCCGCAAGGACCGCGTCCGGGAATGGGAGATCGTCCGCAAGGACCGCGTCCAGGAATGGGAGATCGTCCGCAAGGACCACGTCCAGGAATGGGAGATCGTCCGCAAGGACCACGTCCAGGAATGGGAGATCGTCCGCAAGGACCAC
>Ga0255336_100312_pt1 | contig 91793 bp, 82 predicted proteins | sample MeOH1_35cm_T3_17_FD_189102 | JGI IMG/M metagenome (GOLD analysis project Ga0255336, IMG submission 189102) | Sandy soil microbial communities from University of British Columbia, Vancouver, Canada - MeOH1_35cm_T3_179 | ecosystem: Engineered > Artificial ecosystem > Sand microcosm > Unclassified ... | reverse complement strand
CGCATTGGGCGCATCTGCCGCATGAGTTGCTGGGGCATGTGTCGAACCGGATCATCAATGAAGTGCGCGGGATCAACCGGGTGGTGTATGACATTTCGGGGAAGCCGCCGGCGACAATCGAGTGGGAATGATCCTGCATAGCCTCATGCTGGCTCAGGCGGTATCAAAAACCTCATAAAAACAAAGGTATACCAAGGTTTCTGTAATCGATCAGTCTCACTCGATATCGCTGAATCTCAGAATGTTTGCTGGTACGGTTGATGGCATGTTTTGAGGGTATGTATTCCGTTCGGCACGATACCATTGAGGTACCATGATGGTATCGTGCCGCGAATCGAACGGAGGATACCTTGCTGACAGATCTGGGCCTGCAGAAGCTCAAGCCTGAAAGGACGCTTTACAAGCGCGGCGATCGCGATGGCATGTACGTCGCCGTGCTGCCAAGCGGCACGCTGTCGTTTCGTTACAACTACCGTTTAAACGGACGTGGCGAAACGCTGGTCATCGGTCGATATGACACCACGCTTGCCCGAAAAGCGGCCCGTGAGCCTTCCGCGCTCGAATACGGCATGGACGTGTCACTGGTTGAGGCGCGGGCGCTGTTGGACCGCGCGAGACGAGACGTTGAGCGAGGCGTGTCGCCGTCGCGCGGGAAGGCCGACAAGCGAACCGCAGCCGCAGAAGCGCTGACGGTCGGCGGCTGGGCCGATGCCTATTTCGCGTTCAAGGGAGACCCTAAGAGTGGTGCCGAGCAACTGGCGGACAGCACCCTGGCGTTCCGGCGCAGTACTTATCGCCGCGTCATAGAACCTGCGCTGGGTAAACTGCGGCTGGAGGAAGTAACGCCAGAACGGTTGAAGCGACTTTGCGACGACGCGAAAGACAAACGCGGGCCGGCCGTTGCGGTGCACGTCCGCGAAGTCGTGCAGGATATATTCCGCTATGCGCAGGGCAGTGGCCAGAAGGTGAGCAACCCGGCTGAGGCTATCCGCGCATCTACTATCGCCACGTTTGAGCCGCGCGACCGCGCATTGTCGCCGGCTGAGATTCGAACGTTCCTGTCCGCGCTGGAGCAGGTAGCCACAATGCCCACATTGCGTCTGGCGTTGAAATTCGTGCTGTTGACCGGCGTTCGCAAGAGCGAGTTCATCGATGCCACTTGGGGAGAAATCAGTTTTGACGCCGAGCGTTGGAACATCGATGCGTCGCGCATGAAATCCGGCAAACCACATCTCGTGCCGTTGTCAGAACAGGCGTTGGACATTCTCACGGCGCTTCGGTCATGCTTCGGCGCGAGCAAATATCTGCATCCCGGCCGTTACGACCACGACCGGCCGATTTCGAATGCGACGCTAAATCGCGTCATCGACGCCGCCGTGGAGCGCATCAGAAAGGACGACCCGGAATTCCAGGCGTTCGGCGTGCACGATCTGCGGCGGACGTTTTCGACCGGCCTGAATCGTGCAAAGTTTGACGAACGTTGGATTGAAATGTCTTTGGCGCATTCTCCGAAAAACCGGATGGCGGCAGTCTATAACGTGAATCGCTACTTATCCGAGCGGAAGATCATGCTTCAGTGCTGGGCTGACATGATCGATGCGTGGATGCGCGGCGAGTCGGCAAAGGATCTGATTGCCGATGCCAAGCGGCGTGCCGCCGAGATCCATGAAGACGACTTAGATGATGATCTTTAGTCGACGTAGTGCCGGCAGGTCGCCAGTTCGACCGTGGCGCGATAGTTTGGCAAAACCTTAGCACGATGTCGAACTGCTCTAGGGTTTGGATAAAATATTTATTTTTCAATGGGTTGTCTTGGTTTATCCCACGAAAATTCTGCCTAGCTACCCATTCGAGATGCGACGAGATGAGCGAGCTATATGCCGCATAATAGCGGTTCCGCCAGTCTAACCGTGTGAGCGACTAACCCCGATGCCATCTGCGCCGCTTTCAACAGCGGATATAGAGACTGCCTTTATTTGATGCTGCGAGCTCTGCTGATCACGTTACCGGAACGTAAGCCGGGTTTAAACCTGGCGGTGGTGTTGTGCCCAACCGTTTTTACGGCAGGGCCATCTCCGAGATCGGTCGACATTTGCTTATTGCGTACAAAATGAGAAACCGGGCGTGGCCGCAAGTTCAGCGCATGTCCTTTGGCGGCAGCTTTCCGATATCGGTAAGCGCGGCTTACGCGAGATCCTCGGGCGAGAGTCGTTGCAGTTCATCCTGAATTAACGAAGCGCATTTGAGCATAAGTTCAGCAGCGTCAGTTGCGCGATCGCCTTGGAGGCGGCCGGCCAGTGTTGCCACACTGATTCCGGCGACAGGTCTCTCTCTGCCATCTCGAATCGCTACAGCCACACTCCGCACACCAGGCACTTCCAACACTTCGTTGAGTGCGTAGCCGCGTTGGCGAGCCGCCGCGATCTTCTCCAGTAGGACAGCATCTGTATATCGGGGGTAGCGTTTGGACAGGCGCTCGCTGTTGGCGTGGCAGACGCGGTCCACTTCGACATCGGGCATTGCGCTCATGATCGCTAGTGCGCCTCCTCCGACGTTCAGCGGACGCCGCTTTCCAACCTCGAGAACAAAAACTTTGATAGGGAATGCGCCCTCGACCCTGTCTACACACAGACCGTCGAGCCCCGCTCTCACGGTAAGGAATACGGTATCTCCGGTGTGCTTGGCTATCGTATGGAGATACCGGTGGCAGATATCCCGAAGCGGATGCTTTGGTGTTGCAGCAAGCCCCAGTTCGTAAATCATTGGCCCCAGGTAGTAGCGCTTGTTTTGAGCATCCTGTCGAACGAGGCCTTCGCTGACGAGACCCTGTAACAGGCGGTGGGCTGTCGGTCTTTCTAGTTCAAGGGTCCTGTACAGGTCGACAAGGCGCATGCCCAGGCGATTGTGTGTGCCTATGGTTCGAATGAGAGCGGCCGCGCGCTGGATTGTCTGTACACCACTGCCGGGGCGGTCGGTCACCATCGGTCTCCTCGCATCTGCTGTTGTCCTATGACGCCTCGCCGCAGCGTACCGCTGGCGTCCTTGGCTGAAATCAGTATCTCACATTGCGGACTTATTTTGGACTCTGCGGGGTAGTCCGTCGGCAGCCTCGTCGATAACATTAGTACATCGAAAAAGCGTTTTTGCACGAGCAAGCGAGGAGACTGATGTTGCAGCCAATACGCGATGGCCGGCCTGTCCAGGCAGAGCCCGAGAACACGGCGGACGTCCCAGCGGGAGCATTGGCAGGCTTGCGTGTTCTCGATCTCACGGACGACGAACTGCAGTACTGCGGGAAACTCCTTGCGCAGATGGGTGCAGACGTCTGCCTTGTAGAGCCGATCGGAGGGTGTCGTACCCGAAGAAATGGTCCTTTCATCGACGATCGTGCTGACCTGGAGCAGAGCCTGACGTTTGCCTATTTCAACCAGGGCAAAAAAGGCGTGTGCGTCGATCTCGGTTCGATCGATGGTCGCGCGATGCTTCACAAGCTGGCGTCCCAGGCGGATGTGATTCTGCATTCATTTTTGCCGACCGAGGCGAAGTCTCTGGGAATTGTTCGGGATGCTTTGAAGGACGCGAATCCAGCCGTGGTTGTGACCGCGATTACGGGATTCGGCAATGACGGTCCGTGTGCCGACTGGCAATACAACGACCTGACCTGCATGGCCATGGGCGGGCTGCTTTATCTCGGCGGATATCCGGATACCGGGCCGATCGGCGCTCCGGGAGGGCAGGCATATCTTGCGGCTGCGCAGTTCGCCGCGGTAGCGACGCTCGCCGCTGTCCTTCAAGCCGAGACATCGGGGTTGGGGCGGGAGATCGATGTCTCCGTCCAGGAATGTGTCGCAATGGCACTCGAGAATGCGGTGCAGTTTTACGACCTCGAAGAAGTCGTTCGCAAGCGTAACGGTGGAGAGCAGCGGCAGGCGGGGACGGGCGTCTTCCCGTGCCGCGATGGCCTGGTCTATTTGATGGCCGGAGGTATTGCCTCAAACCGTTTTTGGGCCACTACGACCGAGTGGCTTATCGAAAGCGGTGCGCCGGGAGCGGGGGTGCTGCGAGGCCCGGAATGGAATGATCAGAACTATCTCCAGACAGACGAAGCGAAGAAAAAATTCGCTGCGATCTTTCTTCCCTTCGCGGCATCTAGGACAAAGGCCGAGCTGTACGAAGGCGCTCAGTCTCGACGTATCCCTATCAGCCCCGTCAGCACCACACGGGATCTTCTGGAAAATCGTCAGCTCGCACATCGGCAATTTTTTGTGGAAGCCTTCCACCCGCAGTCCGGCAAGACCATCCAATCTCCGGGAGCGCCATATCGCCTGTCCGCATCACCGTGGCGTCTCGGTCGTCCCGCACCGCGCCTTGGTGAACACACATTCGACGTACTTCAGGAGTTCGAGGTAAGCCCAACCGTTCAGGAAGTCCTTTGTCGTGCGGGAGCCTGCGTATGAGCCGCGATCTTCCATTGAGCGGACTTCGAGTCGCTGATTTCACCTGGATCGGGGCCGGCTCATACACCACCCGCCTGCTCGCAGATCTCGGTGCGGACGTCATCAAGATCGAAAGCAATTCGCATCTCGACTCGTTGCGTGAGAGTCGGCCGTTTCCCAAAGGCATTTCGGGGAAAAACCGAAGCGGATATTTCGCCGACCGGAATGCGGGAAAGCGAAGCGTCACACTCAATATGAAGACGCCCGAGGGGCGCGAGCTGGCCCGGAAGCTCATTCTTCGAAGCGATCTCGTCGGCAATAACTTTACGCCTGGCACCATGGAGAAGTTCGGGCTGGGTTACGAGAGCCTTAAACAGGAGCACCCAGGGCTCATCTATCTGGCGATGTCCATGCAGGGTTCCGATGGTCCGGAAAGCCGGTACCTCGGATATGGACTGACGATGGGCGCGCTCACCGGCTTGCAATACCTTGCCGGCTTGCCGGACCGGGACCCTGCTGGGACGGGGACCAACTATCCCGACCACGTGCCGAATCCCGCGCATGCGGCTTTCGCTGTGCTCGCGGCACTGAGGCACCGCCGTCGTACTGGATGCGGCCAGATGATCGACCTGGCGCAGATCGAACCTACGATCTCGCTGCTCGGGCCGGCTGTGCTCGACTTTACGGCCAACGGCCATGTACAGGGCCGCGTCGGTAATCAACATGTCAAATGCGTCCCCTATGGCACGTATCCGTGCCTTGGGGAGGACAGATGGATTGCCCTCGCCGCCGAGACCGATGAGCAATGGGAGTCTCTCGCCGCAGTGCTGCAGCTTCCGAAGCGTGAAGACTTTCGAACTGCGGCCGGGCGGTGGAACGCACGGGAATCTGTCGAGCAGATCATCGCGAATGCGACGCGCCAGCGTGATGTGCTCGAACTGACGCGTCAGCTGCAGATGGCCGGCGTGCCGGCCGGGCCCGTGAATGACGCGCGCGATGTGCTTTCGGGTGATCAACAACTGAAGTATCGCGACCATTGGGCTTACCTCGATCACCCCGAGATGGGCGTGACGGCCTACGGAAAGATGCCGTTTCGCCTGTCTGATACGGACCTCACCCCAACGCGACCAGCCCCATGCCTGGGTCAGCACACATCGGAAATCTGCCGCGAAGAGTTCGGGATGACTGACCAGGAGATCGAACGTCTCAGGGAATCGCAGATTCTCTGGTGAATGTGGATCGACCAATAGGGAGACACGTAGTGCCAATTGATTATGAGGTCCGCGACCAGATCGCGACTATCCGACTGAACCGCCCCGAGGCAATGAACTCAATTGACTCGGAGGCGCGTACGCAACTGAAACAGGCATTTTTTACGGCGGGCCATGACAGGGACGTCAGAGTCATCATTCTGACCGGCACCGGGGAGAAAGCCTTCTGTACCGGGTCGGATCTGAAGAAAACTCCGCCGCCCGCTGAGAGCTTTGCCGCGCAAACCTTCGGCTCCGCGGAAAGCGATCATCTACTGACCGGGATGGATATCGATACGCCGATCATCGGCGCGATCAACGGGTATGCCTTTGGCGGTGGACTCGAGCTCGCACTGGCATGCGACATTCGGATCTGTTCCGGGAACGCCCAGTTCGGGCTGACCGAAGTACGGATCGGCAGCATTCCGGGCGCAGGCGGCACTCAGAACCTTGCTCGCGCTATCGGTCTGTCCAACGCTATGCAGATGCTTTTGACCGGCGACCGGATTAGCGCGGGGGAGGCCCTGCGGATGGGGCTGGTCAGCCAGGTCACGGATGCGGCGACGTTGCAGCAGGTCGCGCGGGAGATTGCGGAGAAGATCGCGCGCAATGCGCCGCTTGCCGTGCGCGCTGTCAAGCGACTGGCAAAGGATGGATATGACCTCCCGGCATCGCAGGGGCTGAAGCTCGAACGCTACGTCTTCGGCCTTATGCGGGACACCGCTGACCGGCTTGAGGGTCGGGCAGCGTTCCAGGAAAAGCGTCCACCTGTTTTCAAGGGTCAGTAATTCAGATTTGCGTCGAAGAGAGAAAAGGTAATGAACTCACTGAGCAACAAGGTAGCGATCGTCGGAGTCGGGGCATCGCCACAGGGAAAGCTTCCGGGCGAGACACCGTTGACGCTTGGCGTGACGGCCTTTCGCAATGCACTCGAAGATTCGGGGTTGAAAAAGCATCAGATCGACGGCTTGCTGACGATGCCCGGAACGACGGCACCTGAGGGCTCACTGAACTATCTGCGGATGGGAGAAACGCTCGGCATCGACGCTCGCTATACCGGCAGCATGACGATGGGGGGTGGAACCTGCGGCGCGCTGATCCAGAACGCGGCGATGGCGATCGAGTCCGGGATGGCGGACTACGTGGCCTGTATCTTCGGCGACACCGCCCGAACCGGCAATTACCGATTCAGCCGGGCGTCCGGCTGGGGCGATTCGTGGGGCATCTGGGGCATGTTTGGCGCGGCAGCGAATAGCGCGATCGCCGCAAGCCGCCACATGGCGCTCTACGGCACGACGAGTCGCCAGCTGGGTGAAGTTGCGGTTGCCTGCCGAAAGCACGCCTCCATGAACCTGCACGCGGTGATGCGTGAGCCGTTCACGGTTGAAGAACATCAACAGTCGCGCTGGGTTGTCGAGCCGTTTCACCTGCTCGACTGCTGCTTGATCAGCGACGGCGGCGTCTGCGTGATTCTGACCTCTGCAGAGCGAGCACGTGACCTGCGCAAGAAGCCCGTGCTGATCGCCGGGATGGGTCAGGCCTATACGTCGCGCAACACGGAGCGCGAGGACTGGTGGTACGTGCCGCATCAGAAGGATGCGTTACGCGCTGCCTATGACATGGCGGGGGTCACCGCAAAAGATATCGACGTGGCCCAGCTCTACGACAACTTCACCATGAGCGTGCTTCTCTGGCTCGAGCATGGCGGGTTCTGTGGTGTCGGTGAAGGTGGCTCGTTCGTCGAGGGCGGTCGTATCCAGCTTGGCGGCGAACTGCCGGTCAACACTGCAGGAGGCAACCTGTCCGAGTCGTACATGGAGGGCTGGCTGCACGTGGTAGAGGGCGTCCGGCAGATCCGCGGTGAATGCGGGGACCGCCAGGTCAAAGATGTAGAGACGTGTCTGGTGACCGGCCGCGGCATGACGTTGAACTGCTCGAACGCAATGATCCTTCGCCCCGGACATTAAAGGTACAGACATGACCGATTACAAGAAACCCCTGCCCACTATCGACGATCAGAATCGCCCGTTCTGGAGCGCCACCAGGGAAGGCTCGCTGGCGATGCAGCAATGCACGTCTTGCGGACATATCCGCTATCCGATCAGCCACGTCTGCCCGGAATGTCTGAGCGAGCGTGCTGAATGGAAGAAGCTGTCCGGTAACGGGCAGGTCTATTCGAGCATTGTCTTCCATCAGGTCTACAACGAGCTGTACCGCGGCGACGTTCCCTACAACGTGTCCCTGATCCAGCTCGAAGAAGGTCCGCGCATGATCAGTAACGTCGTCGGCATGCCACCGTCTGACGTCAAGGTCGGCGATAAGGTGTCAGTCGTGTTTGAGCAGGTGACTGACGAGGTCGCCATTCCGCGCTTCAAGGTCGTGAAGGATCATTCGCGTAACTAAGTATTGGATCGGGAAAAAGCATGGATTTTCAAACGTCAGACACCATTCGCATGATCCGGGACACCGTTCGTGCGTTCACCAACAATGAGCTGATACCGCTTGAGAGTGTGGTCATCCAGCGCGAAGCGGACCGTGGCATGCGCGATGATCCCCTGATCCCGCCGGAGACGGATGCGCTGCTGGGAGAAAAAGCCCAAGAAATTGGCCTCTGGGGCATCGATGTGCCTGAGGAATATGGCGGTCAGGATTTCGGCATGCTGGCCAAGTGCGTGGTGACCGAAGAGCTGAAGCGCTCGATTGTTCCGTTCATTCCGCCGCCGGACAGCCCCAATTTCTATCTGCTGAAAGAGCTTTGTGTCGGCAGCCAGATCACGAATTATCTTGAGCCGTACGCGCGTGGCGAGAAGAAGAGCTGCATTGCGCTCTCTGAAGAAGGCGCCGGCTCGGACGCAGGCGCAATCAAGACTCGCGCAGAACGCAAAAACGGCAAGTGGGTCATCAACGGCGCAAAGATGTGGATCAGCAACGCACGCCGCGCTGACTTCATGATCGTCGTTGCGGTGACGGATCCGGAGAAGGAAAAACGTGGTGGCATGACCGCGTTCCTGGTTGACCGCGACACACCCGGACTCACCATTCCTACGTCCTACCCGATGATCGGCGAGTACCACCCGTACCAGGTGTTTCTCGACAACGTTGAACTGGGCGATGAGCACGTTCTGGGTGAAGTCGGCAACGCGTTTGTTCCGATTACCAACAGACTGGGCGTTCGTCGCCTCGACATCGCGTCGCGTTGCATCGGACGCGCGACCCGGTGTCTGGAGATGATGATCGAGCAGGCGAACATGCGTCATACGTTCGGTGCGCCGCTCGCAGATCGGCAGGCTGTCCAGTGGTGGATTTCAGACAGTTATCAGGAGCTCGAGATGGTTCGGCTCCTCACGTACCGGCTGGCTGCAAAAATCGATGCGGGTGTGAAGGACTTTCGTCTCGACGGGTCGATGGTCAAGATCCAGGCGACGGAGATGATCCAGCGCATTTCCGATCGAGCAATCCAGATGTTCGGTGGTATGGGGCTTTCCAAGGAGCTTCCTCTGGAGTACATCGCGCGTTCGTCGCGGGTGCTCCGGATCGTCGAGGGGCCGAGCGAAGTTCATCGATGGGTCATCGCCCGTGATCTTCTGAAGAACGGACTTCCCGAACCGGCCTGATAGAGCTGTCCAAATAACTAGCGCCAAGCGCAGGAGACGCCAATGAATACGGCATCAAGTGAAGTTGCAATGGCAGAAGAAACATCGAGGCGGCTGACCGGAAAGCAGATCCGGACGATCGCGATCTCGATGCTTGGAGGAGCGCTGGAATACTATGAATTCATGGTGTTCATCTTCATGGTTCCAGTGCTGGGTCATTTGTTCTTCGCAAATGCGACCCTGCCATGGGTTCGTCAGTTGCAGACGCTCGCCATATTTGCGCTCGGCTATGTAGTGCGACCCTTTGGCGGGATTGTCCTTGGCGCGCTCGGCGACAGGCTCGGCCGGAAGCGGATGTTCATCGTCACGCTGGCGCTGATGGCCATTCCTACGGCCGGCATCGGCCTGCTTCCGACCTACGCCAGCATTGGTGTTGCGGCGCCGCTTCTTCTCCTGCTTTGCCGGCTTTGTCAGGGCCTTGCGATGGCAGGCGAAACGCCCACTGCACTGACGTTCGTGATCGAGCACGTTGATAGCCGGAGAACTGGACTCGCCATCGGGTTGATGGGCGCCGGGCTGATTGGTGGCATGTTGATCGGCATCTTCACGATGGCACAACTCGATCGGGCATTCACGAAGGAGGAGATTACATCCTTCTGGTGGCGTCTTCCTTTCCTGCTCGGCGGGGTGTTCGGACTGATCTCGGCCGCGCTCCGCAGGTTCGTATCGGAGACTCCGGTGTTCGAGGACATGAAGCGGTGTCGGTCTGCGGACGAAATGGCTCCTTTCACGATGCTGCTGAAACACTATCGGCCTGAGTTGCTGGTGGCGTTTCTGTCGAGCTTCGTCGGCGGTGCCATCATCCAGAGCGTTCAACTCTATCCGGGAATTTACTTCCAATCCCAACTGGGATTTCCGGCGCCGGTAGTCAGTTATGCGCAGACCATCGGAACGATCGTGACGTTCTTCAGCATCATCTTCGGGAACTGGATGATCGATAAGGTAGGCTGGAAAGTCGCAATGAATTCCGTGGCACTTGCCATGGTTGGTGCGATCCTGCTGCTTTACTGGGATCCGCAGGTCTCGAACGTGACCGTGAACATGGCGATGCTGGGTGTGCCCTGCGCGATCGTGATCATGCTGCACAACATCCTCACCCGGGTGTTTCCGGCAGAAGTGCGGATTACCGGAATTTCAACCGCTCATAACACCGCGTCTGCCGTCGCGGGTGGCGTGATGCCGGTGACCATGGGTGCGTTGATGCACTACTACTACTGGTCGGGGGTCATTGTGCCGATCGTCCTGGTAGCGGTTGCGGTCATCATTACGCCGATCGCGATCCGGTATCGAAAGCCGATTCGATACGTGGCCACGGCAAAGGTGTAGGCAGCATGAGTTCGGCAAAGCAGCGGGAACTGATCCACACGCGGTCCATTCTGGCACAGGGATTTCGCATCGAAAACGACCTGTTCGAGATCGAGGTGAGCCTGCGCGACACGAAGTCGTTTGATCGCGTTGGGCCGGCCGAAACGCGCCCAGCGGGTCAACCGATACACGACATGACCCTGTGTCTGACCGTCGACAGGCAAATGAACATTGTCGCTGTGAGCGTCAATTTCTCGTCGGTTCCGTATGTGGGTTCGTGCGAGTCAATCGCCTCGAAATACCAGAGCCTTGTGGGAATGGCGCTGAAACCGGGGTTCAGTTCGGCTGCTCGCGAGATCTTCGGCGGCAACAAGGGATGCGCCCACATGACCGAACTTGTTTCTATTGCCGCAACGACCGCATACCAGACCATCGGGAAAGATCGATCTGGCGCGACAGACGCGAACAAAAAACCCTTTCAGCTTGACCGATGCCATGCGCTCCGCAGTGACGGTGAGGTGGTGGCGAAATATTACCCGCGCTGGGCTTCTTCTTCGGTAGACCGGCCAGTGGAGAAAAATAACGGTGAGCGCTGAACAGGCATCCAGTTGCATTGCTCGACTCGTCGAGCATATGCGCGTCGTCGATATGGGTAGCGACGTTTTCCGTTCAGTGGGACGAGCCATTGTCGACACTTGCGCGGTTGGCGTTGCAGGCATCAAGGAACCGGCCGCACTGCGTGTGTTGTCCTATCTGAGGCAGTCAGGACGGGTGGGGAGTGAGACCGCCATGTCAGCTTCCCTGTGGGGCGTTGGGACGACCGGCTCTGTCGAGGAGGCCGCACTGTTCAACGGCGTAGCGGCTCACGTTCTGGATTTCGACGACGTGACGTCGCCTCTGCGAGGGCACCCCAGCGTCGCCATGTTGCCCGCGCTGATTGCTCTCGGAGAGGCACGCGCAGTATCCGGCGATGTCCTGGCACGTGCCTATATTGCAGGCTTTGAAGTCATGGTCAGGCTCGCCAAGTCCATGACGATTCCGCACTACACGCGCGGATGGCATTCGACGGCGACCATCGGCGTCATGGGTGCTACGGCCGCATGTGCGTTGCTGGAAGGTCTCGATCCCGTGCAGACAGCGGCCGCGATGGGTCTCGCGGTTGCGCAGGCGAGTGGCACGCGGGCCAACTTTGGCTATGACGCGAAGTCGTTTCAGGCTGGCATCACGAACGCCTCCGCCGTCAGGGCCGTACTTCTGGCGAAGGAGGGCTTTTCCGCGTCACCGGTCGCCCTCGATAGCCCCATCGGGTTCGCGGCCTTATACGGAAATGGGGAGAGTCTGGCTGACACGTTCAAACTCCAAAAACAGCTTGAGGTGATGTCCAGCGGCATCGAGGTCAAGAAATATCCGTTGTGCTACGCGACTCACCGAGCTCTGGATGGGATGCTGGACCTGCGCAAGGAACACTCGATTTCCCTTCGCGACGTACGCTCCGTCGTCGTGGAGACCAGTCGGGGTGCGTTAGACCCTCTGGTGCATCATTCGCCGAAGACCGGTCTTGAAGCGAAGTTTTCGATGGAATATGCAATCACGGCCGCCCTTTGCGATGGGAAGATTTCGATCGCGAGCTTTCAGGACGCAGCGGTCCTGCGTCCGGAGATCCAGGCGTTTTTCCCCAACGTGACGGCTCGCGCCTCCTCAGAAGGGGATGTCTTGCCGCGCTGGACCCGGTTGACCATCAACCTCCAGGACGGACGTTCTCTCGTCAAAACGGTGAAAGATCTCCGGGGATCGGCGCAACTGCCGCTATCGGATGCCGAACTGGTCGAGAAAGCGCAGGACTGCTTCGCGTGGGCTGGAGTCGATGCCTCTGCGACGGTATTCGGTGAGCTGGCGTTCGACCTCGCGCGAAATCGGGTTCGTGACTTGATGGGTGCGCTCGGATAGCAAGAGGATGGGTATCGCATCTGAGCGAGTTTGCGCGATCCCCATGATTCAGATGGTGGCAATGTGATCAAAGAGTCGGAAGGGAGAAAAAGCACCGGATCGTCGCGCACGAGGTCGGATGTCGAGGGCCCCCCGTTGCGAGTGCTTGCACGATTTGACGCCAACGCGACGGATGCCGCTGTCTGGCGATGGTTTTCGATGCTGATGCGAGAGTCGAGAATCAGGTGGTGTTGCGCACAGGGGAGCTGGCTGGTCAGTGTCGACAATGTCCACGTCGCGACCGAATCCGATTTTGACGATGCGATTCGCAGCGCCAAGGCGGCGGTGGGAGACTCGGTGTGCGTCCAACGCTTTTCTCGGCCGGTACGCCGGATAGTCCCCACGGCGGCGACTCGTAGAGCCACGACCTAGACGCGCTAGGCACTATTGCTAAGGAATGATCCGGCATAGCCTCACGCTGGCTCATGCGGTATCAAAAATCTCATAAAAACAAAGATATACGAAGATTTTTGTAGTCGCTTAATCTCACTCGATATCGCTGAATCTCAGAAGATTTTGTGGTATGGGTGATGGCATGTTTTGAAGGTATGTATTCCGTTCGGCGCGGTACCATGATGGTATCTAGCCGAAAATCGAACGGAGGATACCTTGCTGACAGATATGGGCCTGCAGAAGCTCAAGCCAGAAAAGAGGCTTTACAAGCGCGGTGACCGCGATGGCATGTACGTCGCGGTGCTGCCAGTGGCCGCCTGAGCGGCGCGGACGCCAGGGACACGCTTGCGCAGCTATACGCGTCGTCGCGTCTATACATAAACTTCTTCCAGCCTTCATTCAAGCTGAAGTCCAAGACGCGCGATGGCGCTCGTGTGCACAAGACCTACCTTGCGCCGGCAACACCGTGCGATCGGCTTCTGGCGCACGACAGCGTCGGACCCGCTATCAAGGAAAAGCTGAAGGCGCAGTTCAACAGCCTCGACCCTGTGCGACTGCTACAGGAGATGCGAACGGCCCAGCAGACATTGAGCGAGTTCGCGGCTCACGGCATGCGTGCTGACGCAGCACCAGCGGAAGAACCTGACGTTGCCGTGTTCCTCACGAGCCTCGCTTCGGCATGGAAAGAAGGCGAAGCACGTCCGACGCACCGCAAGCAACCCAAGGCAAAGCACTGGTGGAGGACCGGGGTGGATCCGTTTGCCGACGTGTGGCCGGTCATTGAAGGGTGGTTGATCGCCGAGCCCACTGTTGCTGTTAAGGAGTTGATGGATAGGTTGGCAACGATGGTTCCGGACGTCTATGCACGCAAGACGCAACTACGAACGCTGCATCGCCGGGTCAACGCATGGCGCGCCGAGCGTGTGAGAGAAATGGTTCTGGGCAGCATGCGTCAATGCGCCGAAACGCCGACCGAAGTGTGAATTGCAGAAGAGTTGAAAGCCGGCGGGGCCGGGCGCTTCGCGCCCGGCAAACCACGAAAGAAAAGAAGAAAGAAAGTCAAAACGACAACAATTCGTCCGGTAACATTCCTTCGTGAGGCAACACGTTGATCTTCTACGTTCTGTCACTGGCGCATTGAGGCATGGATGCTTGAACAGGCCGGGAGCAGCTTTACGCTGGAGGTGGATCTGGTCTAGCAGGTTGTTGAGAAACTGTTTCGGATGGTTAAATAGATTGTCCGACTTTGGACCATTCGACTGATCGTGCCTCACGCAAATTACTCCTTTATTGCACCTCAGGTGGGATCAGATCCGTGACTAGGGGGCTACGCATAGCCGATCTATAACGCTTCGGCGATTTGCCCATGACGCGTTTGAAGGCCACACTGAATGCGCTCTCGGATGAATACCCGAGCATGTCCGACACCTCGGACAAGGACGCATTGCTTTCGCGCAGCGCTCGTTCGGCCAGCTGCATCCGCCACTGTGTCAGGTAAGTCAGCGGCGCCACACCTGCCACTGTCTTGAAGTAGCTTGCGAAGACGGTTCGTGACATCGCGCAAGCCTTGGCCAGTTCTTTAAGATGCCACGCGCGCCCAGGATTGGCGTGCATCAGCCGAATCGCCGGTCCGATCCGAGGATCGCTTGTGGCACGCAGTCTGCCAGACGTTATCGCAGCTACGCTCGCGAGGTACGCTCGCAGGATATTAAGGAAGATGAGCTGCGCAAACTGCGTAACCGCAAAGTGTGAGCCGGGCCGATTCTCGCAGTGCTCTTCCACGAGCTGACTAACCAGCCATTGGATCGCGTCGGCTTTAGTGCTTTCCCCACGCACGTGAATCACAGGAGGCAAGCCATCAATCAGCAATTCTCCTCCAGCCGAGTCCAACCGTACATGGCCGCCGAGGAGGAAGAAGGTTTCTCCTGTACCCAGATTGGGTATCAAATTTCCATCGTCACCATATAGAGCCGTTGCATCGAGAGTTGGCAGAGCAGGATCGCTGGCGAGCGAAAAACCGCGTGATGCAGTCAGCAAAAGGGTCTCGCCCTCACTGAAGCGTATGGGTTCGTCGCCATCAACGGAGAGCCAGCACATGCCGCGTGCAGCGATGAAGAACTTGACGTGATCGGGTGGAGGAAATCGGACGGCCCAGTCGCCGCCGGCCCGGAGGCCGCCTGACACGACGGATTGGGCGTTGATTAGCCTAAGTACATCCGAAAAAGCGTCAACGTTCATGCCGGACTGTCGCAAAGAAATGAGGGACTCTCACATATTATCAGTCCCGCGCCGGGCAACTAAAATGTTGCAGTTGCACTTAGCCATCCGGTCAAGGAGTTTTTTGTGACAATTACAGTTCAAAAACCGATCAATTCGGGCTTCACTGCGGCATCCACGACTTCCCACGTTATCAAGGGCATCAACCTCGTCGGCAAGGTCGCGATCGTCACGGGCGGCTACTCGGGGCTTGGCCTCGAAACTGTGCGCACCTTCTTGTCGGCGGGAGCTCGCGTCATCGTGCCAGCGCGGGATGTGCCACGTGCTACGAAAGCACTCGAACACCTGGCCGCCGCTGAGGTCGAATTAATGGACCTACTCGATCCGGTTTCGATCGACGCTTTCGCAAAGCGCTTCTTGGTGTCGGGATTGCCGCTCGATATTCTGGTCAATAGCGCGGGCATCATGGCCGTTCCGGAACGAACCTTGGACAAATGGGGCCATGAACTGCATTTCGCTACCAATCACCTAGGCCATTTTCGGCTGGCCGCTCGACTGTGGCCAGCGCTGAAGCAGACTAAGGGGGCGCGGGTGGTGTCGGTATCATCCATGGGGCACCGTTTCTCACCTGTAGTATTCGAGGACATCAACTTCGAGAATCGTACCTACAATCCGTGGGCGGGATACGGCCAGTCCAAAACCGCCAACATCCTGTTTGCCGTGGAGTTGGATGCGCGCGGCCAAGCTGATGGGGTTCGCGCTTTCTCGATGCATCCGGGTGGCATCCCTGGCACGGGGCTGGAGAAGAACGTGCCCGTCGCGGAACTCATTGCCGCCGGGGTCATTGACGAGAATGGCATACCGCAGATTGACCCGGCGAAGGACGTAAAGTCGATCCCGATGGGGGCGGCTACTCAGGTGTGGTGTGCGACCAGCCGGCAGCTTCATGGGATGGGCGGAGTCTTCTGCGTTGATTCTGATATCGCCCCGCTGCTGGACGTAAATCCGGAGGGTTTCTCCGTCGCTGAGAGCCAGTCCGGTAAGCGCAATAACGGTGTGGCGCCTTACGCTGTTGACCGCGAATCGGCTGCACGGTTGTGGGAAATTAGCGAGCGGCTAACTGGCATACGCTTTCTCGATTGACTGTGAGGCCGGTGATTCCTTGCTGCTCTGATGTGGCGAGAGGTGAGACAGAGCCGCAGTGATATGCCCGCGAAACTTACAGATAAGCCTTCAAATAGAAGGGCTGAGTCCTGCAAATACAGAACTCAGCCCCGATCAGGTCATATCCTGCGGTCGGTTATTGACCAAGTACCATGCCGAATCAACCGATGCGCACCAGTTTGCGGTTCACGAACTCACCGAAACCGTACTCGCTCAATTCGCGGCCGAAGCCGGAATTCTTCACGCCGCCGAACGGAACTTCCGGGCCGGTATAGGCGCAAGAGTTGATGAACACCATGCCACTCTCGATGTGACCCGCCACGCGCTTCGCACGTTCCAGATCGGCGCTGTAGACCGAGGCGCCCAAGCCGAACTTCGTGGCATTGGCCAGCTTGATGGCTTCTTCCTCGTTTTCGACCACGTAGAAGGATGCAATCGGGCCGAAGGTCTCCTGCTGGAACAATGGGTTGTCCTCGGCGATATCGGTTATAACGGTCGGTTCCAGGTAGAAGCCGGGGCGGTCGATGCGCTTACCGCCCAGCACCACGCGCGCGCCGTGCGTGGTAGCGTCTTCGATCTGGGAAAGCAAACCGTGCAGGGCGCGCTCAGAGACCAACGGGCCGAGTTCGGTCGTGCTGTCGGCGGGGTCGCCGATGGCGAGTCCGCTCATGCGTACAACAAGGCCATCGAGGAACTGCTGACCGCGCTCTTTGCCGACCACAATGAAACGCTTGGTAGCGACGCAGGCTTGACCCATGCAAATCATCCGACCAAAAGCGGCCTGATTGAGCGTGTCTTCGAGTGGCGCATCTTCCAGTACGATAGCCGGATCGCTGCCGCCCATCTCGAGCACAACCTTTTTGAGATTGCGGCCAGCACGCTCGGCCACCGCCGCACCGGCTCGTTCGCTGCCGGTCAGGGTGACGCCGCGCACGCGGAAGTCGTCGATCAGTGCTGCGATCTGCTCGACGCTGCAAAACAGGTTGGTGTACACGCCTTCCGGCGCGCCGGCTTCCTCGAACAGACGCGCGAAGGCGAGCGCGCACTGCGGACAGTTGGGCGCATGCTTCATCAGCACCACGTTGCCCGCAACGATCTGCGGACCGGCAACACGTGCCAGTTGGTAGTACGGGAAGTTCCACGGTTCGACGGCCAGGATAACCCCGACCGGCTCTGTCACCACTACCGAGCCGGGAGCCTCGGGCAGTGCCTGCTCTTTGAGGAAAGCTTCGGCGTGTGTGGCATAGTATTCGAGGATGGAGGCGGAGAGTTCCACTTCGTAGCGGCTCTGTGCGATGAGCTTGCCCATCTCCAGCGTGATATAGCCGGCGTACTCCTCGGCTTTTTCACGCAAAATGGCTGCCGCGCGCGCCATGATCTTCGAGCGTACCGCGACCGGACGGGTCTTCCAGTCGTTCTGGTAACGCTGATCCGCAGTATTCAAAGCAGCGAGGACCTCGACGTCGGTCATACCGGGGAAGGTCTTCACCTGCTCACCCGTCGCCGGGTTCAGCGTTTCGAAGGTCGCCATATTGGTTAGGGTGTTCATGTTGATTCTCCTGTGATAACTGTTGATGGGTAAGGTCGACTCAGGACACTAGCCCGGACCAGGACGTGGGTTCGTCGTCCAGTTCGACGCCGAGGGTCTCCAGAAAACGTGCGGTCATCATGTAATGTCCGACCAGAAGCGTGGCTTCGGCGATTTCTTCTTCTGTGAGAAAGTCCTTCAGGTCGGCAAGCGTGACATCGCTTACGCGGACCCGATACACGCATTCGTCTACGAAGCGCAGTAGTGTGGCCGTGTGCGTATCGAACGCTTGCTGCTTGCCGGCTTCGATGGCCGCAATGTCGGCATCGGTCCAGCCAACGCGGCGGGCGATGGGCAGATGCTGCATTCGCTCGTAAGAACTGTGACTTAACGCGCCAACGCGCAAGATGACAAGCTCTCGGTTTTTGGCGGAAAGCGAGCCTTGCGCGAAGGAAGCACCGAGCGAGAGGTAGGCTGCGGTAGAGGCGCGCGTTCTCAGCAATGCGCGAGTCAGATTGGCCGGAAAGCGGTCGTATTGGGCCTGTTGGGCCTCGGTCATGGATTCGGGCTGAATTAGAGAAATACGTGACACCGGCTTGCTCCAGACAATTGGGGTGAGCGATTAAAATGAGCGAGTGGACAGTTCCTGCTTTTTCTAGCCAGAGCAACGCCGTTGCTTTGTTGATGTGTACTTTATGAGTATTGCGCGTTTGCGACGCTGCATGGTCGGTCAAGTGATGTGCAGAACATGCCAATCGGTAATCACATGGATAAAAGCCAGAACCGGGAAGATTTTCAGGATGTTCCTGGTTACGTCGCCGCGATGGCGCGACATTTCCCGCGCGGGTATGTCAATCCGCAGCACGCCCACAAACGCGGGCAATTGATCTATGCGATCTCGGGCGTGATGGAAGTCAGCACGATTGATCACCACTGGCTGCTTCCGCCGCAACGGGCGCTATGGATGCCGCCACAGGTCAAGCACGAGATGCGCTCGCGTACCGACGTGGAACTGCGCACGTTGTTCGTTCGGGTGCCGGACGTAGAGCAGCCATTGCCCGAGGTGCCGGCGCTCGTTTATGTCACGCCCTTGCTGCGTGAACTGATCTTGCGGGCGGTTGATCTACCAGTCGAGAACGGGGCATCCGGCGTGGCTGCTCAGGTACTTTCCTTGATCTTCTGCGAAATGAGGTTTGTGCCTCCGACGGAGTTCTACATGCCGCGTGTCTCGGATCCCCGTCTGGTGCGCGTCGAGGACGCGCTGCGTCATGAGCCGGGCAGTCACGAGGGCGTCGAGCATTGGGCCTCCCTTGCGAATATGTCCCTGCGCACGTTTGCGCGCCGGATCAAGGATGAAACCGGGCTATCTTTTACGGACTGGCGCCAGCAGATACGGCTCACCGAAGCGGTTGTCGGTCTGGTCGGCGGCGAGCCGGTCACCACAGTTGCGCTCTCGTTAGGATACGAAAATACTGGGTCTTTTAGTCGTATGTTCAAGCGTGTTATGGGAATTAGTCCCAGTGAGCTGAGCACCGCGTGAGCGTACACTTCATCGACGGCTAGCGCGACGATGTTCCCGTCAGCTACTCCTACGCCGGCCGCCCGGCCGTCTCATACACGGACGCGCCCCGTTTGCACAGTGGACATTAGATGACTGTTGAAGGGTTGCAGCTATATATCTGAAATTTCGAAGGTTCACCCCTGGTTATGATGGATGAACAGATCGGTTGCTCGTTAATCCATCGCGCTCAAGGCGCGTGGCGAACCACAGAATTATCCGATCCCGATCTCACATGTTTCGTAATCACGTCATAATTGCTAGCGCGTTATCTAGAAGTTAGTTGTCTTATATAAAAATATTTATGCTGAAGCGTTATGCACGGCTTGGTGCCGGCACATAGTCGGAGCGGAATATCCGCTAATGTGCGAGTAATGCTCGGGCAACTCGTGCATTACGGTTGGAAAGTGCCATGGTTGCGATGTTCGTATTGCGTCGTGTGGGTAGGCGCTCACGCCAGCTTGCTGAAGAATCTATCTTTTTTGCGCGGCGCGCTTACTGCCGCTCTTGCGCCATGAATCAGCGGAGAGCGCAGATAAACATCCCCTCGTTTGCTGATGCTGAACAGTACCTGCCTCCCGCCAGTCGAATGCTGACGATGTCGGAGCCCGATCCACGCCGCCATCCGATGACTACCTGTAGAACATTGAAAGTCGCCCACTGAGGCAACTAGCGCGGTGGCAGTGACGGGCCGATGCCGGGGATCCGCCCAAGTTTACGGCTTGTTTCATTCTCCCGATGCTAGATCTTTATCTATTCTTCGAGCGGAATCGCATGGCGGTCCAGCTGTGACGATATTCGAGCCGTTGCATGACCAGTTGCCAGGGCAAGCCGGGTCCACGGGGTGGCGGCGCTCCTACAGTCGTCAGTGTTTAATCAATCGACCGCGTAGAGGATATGTTTCGTCGTTGCGACCGGCTACGCGCTACTGACGATCAAGGTGCCTGGAGTAGCCCCACGTAACAGAGGACAGGAGGACTCTCTTAAAATAGAGATAGTCTTGTGACCATCACGAAGCCTAGTCATTACGTGGACAGCATCGAAATTCTTACCGAACCAGAGCGTCGTCGGCGACGCACGGCGCAGGAAAAAGTCGCCATCGTGCAGGAGACGTTAGCCCCTGGCGCATCGGTATCGGCAGTGGCCCGACGACACGGCGTCAATCCGAACCAGGTGTTTGGCTGGCGCAAGCAGTACCAGGAAGGCAGCCTGACGGCGCTCAAAGCGGGCGAGACGGTTGTGCCTGCATCGGAACTGGCCGCCGCCATCAAGGAAATCAAGGAGCTGCAACGGCTGCTGGGAAAGAAAACGATGGAGAACGAGATTCTCCGCGAGGCAGTCGAATGGGGCCGGTCAAAAAACCTGATTGCGCGCTCGCCCTTGCTGCCGGGGGACGACCTTTGAAAACGGTCTGCGAAGTTCTCGGCGTGGCGCGCTCTGGTTTGGCGGTAAAGCAGGTTCGCGATGCTGGCTGGCAGGATGGTCGCCGCGCACGGATGCCCGATGACACGGGCCTGCTCGACGAAATCCGTGCGCATGTGGCAGGTCTGCCGAGCTACGGCTACCGGCGAATCTGGGCGCTACTGCGACGCAGTCGTGAGATGACCGGCGCGCCGTGCGTCAATCACAAGAGGGTCTATCGCGTGATGCGCGAGCACCAGTTGCTGTTGCGTCGTCCCGGCGTGCGGCGGGACAATCGACGGCATGACGGCCGTGTAGCCGTGGAGCGCAGCGATACGCGCTGGTGTTCGGATGGCTTCGAGTTCCGATGTGACGATGGTCAACCGCTTCGTGTAACGTTCGCGCTGGACTGCTGTGACCGGGAAGCAATTAGCTGGGCGGCTACGACCGGCGGACATAGCGGTGACGTAGTGCGCGATGTAATGCTGGCCGCCGTCGAGCAACGGTTCGGGGCCACACAGACCGCACAGCCCATCGAGTGGCTGACGGACAATGGTTCGGCCTATATCGACCATCGCACGCGCCGCTTCGCTCGCGAGCTGGGCCTGGAGCCGTTGACCACACCCGTGCGCTCGCCGCAAAGCAACGGAATGGCCGAGCGGTTCGTGAAAACGATGAAGCACGACTACGTCGCCTTTATGGACAAGCCCGATGTGCCCACGGCGCTCACGCATCTGGCCGCTGCCTTCGAGCAATACAATGAGCGCCACCCGCACAAAGCACTGAAATACCGCTCGCCTCGCGAGTTCAGGCGCGCTGCGGTCTCATCAACCTAGCAGTGTCCGAATGTCCTGGGTTGCAGGGGCAACTACAGTGCCGCTTCTTTCTGCGTGGAAGCAACGGACTCCGGTCATCCTGACGGAATGCACACTGCGGGCTTCCAGTCGCGCGCAATGTCACGGCACTTTACTCAATTTGTCCCGTCAGCTACCACGGCGTAGAGAAATTTTATCGTATGTCTGCTCGTCTCTTCTTGTGGCATGACAAATTAGTATGTCTGGATGCTAAATGAGAATTTGTGCCCGATCCGCCGCTGGGGAACAATGTTTCGGACGTCATGCTTACGCCCGCGAAATCAAGAAACTGATGATAGTACGCCGTGTGTAAGGTCGTTCAGATATGCCACATAAACACAAGAATGCGATTGGAGACAACGATGCTGATCAAGCAGGCCATCACGGTTTCTCGCGACGAAGTCGGAAACCGGTATCAATGGGTAGTGCTGTTGGCGACCTTCTTCGCCTCGGGTGCGACCGTCATCGATCGCATCGCCTGGGCAAGCGCTTCGAATTCCTACGCGAAGTTAGTGGGGCTTTTACCGACAGAGCGTGGCAGTTTTTTTACTGCTTTCTACATTGGTTATTTCATCAGCAATGCCATTTCCGGCTTCAGCGCCGATCGGATTGGCGGACGCCGGATGATCGGTCTTTCGTTGGTTACCCTAGGCATCGCCACTTGGAGCTTTGGCAGCACGACGTCGATCGCAACTGGTCTCGCCATGCAGGTCGTCATGGGGTTGACTGCCGGAATGGACTACAGCGCATGCGTCCGGCTACTTTCCATCCATTTCGATTCGAAAAGGCTCACCACTGCAATGGGATTGTTCCTCGCGTCGATTCCGGCCGGCATGGTCATCGCCAATTCGATGATTCCGACTCTGCTGCTGCGTCTCGAGTGGTCGGGTGTTTATCGTCTGCTCGGCACCGCGACTTCTCTGTTAGGCATTGTCATTTATCTGATCCTGAAGGACGACAGCCGTCCCTCTCGCGTTCGCGAACCGTCGCGGCGGCCGAAAGTCGCGCTGCTGAGGAATGTGCGATTCACTGTTGCCGCGATGGCTGGATTTGGCATTTTATGGGGCTCTTGGGGGTTCGCGTTCTGGAGCAACGCACTTCTGATTCATCATGGTTTCGACGCGGTGAAGGTGGGTTTTGTTGTTTCGCTGTTCGGAGGCGTCGGCATCTTCGCCAAACCACTGGTTGGGTGGATTGTCGACAGGATTCGCATTCCGAAGACAATATCGGCTGCAACTTTCTCGTTCGCGTTTGCAGTCGTTCTTTTCAGCTTTTCGAGACTTCATGCGCTTGAGAGTTTCGCGATTGGAGCCGGGCTGGTCGGATTTTTCGGGTGGGGCGCGGGTGTCATCATTGCCACACTCGTGATCGACAAGGCGGGGCGCGAGCAGTCCGGCGCAGCCGCCGGCATCGCGAACGCAATCTGGATGATCGGCAACGGTGCGGTCTCGCTCGTCGTCGGCGCCGTTTATCAGCATACGAAGACGTTCGATTCGGCGATCCTGACGCTGGCGGCTGGGCCGGCCGCCGCTGCGGTGATATTGGCGTTGTTGGCGAGATCTGATGCACGGGTCAAGTCGACAGGGGCGGGGACATGAGCGGCAACGTGCTTATCGAAGCGCGCGCAGACAGGGTGTTGACGCTGACGATGAACCGGCCGGAGCGCAAGAACGCGCTGAGTCCCGAACTCTACGAGCAGCTCCTCTCGAGTCTGGAGCGCGCGAGTTGCAATCTGGAGGTCGGTGCTGTGATCCTGACCGGCGCTGGCGGCGGCTTTTGTTCGGGCGGTGATGTATCGCGAATGGCCGGTGTTGGCCAGAGTGGCTCGGCGGAAGAGCGGATGGACCTGTTGAGAGTAAGAACCCGGATCGTCGAACTGCTGCACGCGATGCCCAAGCCGACCATCGCGATGGTGCAGGGCGCGGCCATCGGCGCCGGGTTGTCACTCGCCACGGCGTGCGACCTGCGATATGGCGATGCGACCGCGCGCTTTCGTACCGGCTTCGTCGACGTCGGGCTATCGGGCGACTTCGGCGGCCACTATTTTCTGCCGCGCATCGTCGGGGCGGCGAAGACCCGCGAGATGTACCTCGTGTCCCGTACGATCGACGCCGTCGAGGCCGTCTCGATCGGCTTGCTGAACCGGATATACGACGGCGACCAGCTGGAGGCGGAGGTCATGTCGGTGGCTCGCGATCTCGCCGCCAGGCCGGGCATCGCCGTCCGCTACCTCAAGCGGAATCTCGACACTGCATTCAACGCGACGTTGCCGGAAGTCCTCGACGCGGAAGTAGTCCGGCACGTGCGTTGTACGCAGACGGATGATCACCGTGAGGCGGCAGCGGCATTCGTCGAACGAAGAAAGCCGGTTTTTCGGGGCACCTGAACTCAATCGACGCGAGCGTCTGTCGGGCGTCGGCGTCCTATTTACGTAACGAGGAAGTCAATGGGAAAGATCTGTGAAGGCCGGGTCGTCGTCGTGACCGGCGGCGCCCGCGGTATCGGCCGGGAGTATGCATTGCTGATGGCCGTGGAAGGGGCGAGCGTTGTGATTAACGATCTCGGCGCCGCGCGGGACGGAGGCGGTCGCGATATCTCAGCGGCCGAAGCCGTCGTCGACGAAATTCGCGCCGCAGGCGGCAGTGCCGTCTCGAATGCGGACGACATCAGTCAATGGTCGGGCGCGCAAAACCTGATCCAGCATGCAGTTTCCGCATTCGGAAAACTCGACGTGCTCGTTAACAACGCGGGAATTCTGCGGGACCGGATGCTGGTCAACATGACCGAGGAAGAGTGGGATGCCGTCGTCCGCGTGCATCTGAAGGGGACGTTCGCGACGATGCACCATGCCGCCGTCCATTGGCGGGAACGATTCAAGGACAGCGAAAAGAGCGTCGATGCCCGGATCATCAATACGACGTCGGCGTCCGGGCTCTTCGGCAACGTCGGCCAGGGAAACTATGGCGCTGCGAAGGCAGGCGTCGCGTCGCTGTCGATCATCGCGGCGCGTGAACTAAAACGCTACGGCATCACGGTGAACGCGATCTGTCCGCACGCGATCACCCGGATGACCGAGAACCTGAGAGAACGGTCCGCCCAGCAGATCGAAGACGGGCACCCGCGCTGGATCGCGCCGGCGGTCGCGTGGCTGGCCAGCACGGAGAGTGCGTCCGTCACCGGCAGAGTGTTCGAGGTCGGCGGCGGCCATCTCGCCGCGCTGGAAGGTTGGCATCGCGGCCCGACAGCAGAGCCTAGTGACGACGTGAACCGGATCGGCCCGACGATGCTGCGCCTTGCGCGCGAGACCCGGCGGAACGCGGATATGAGCGGCAACGATATCGATTGAGCGATTGCGATGATCAATAAGCAGTGCAGAAATGTTGACGAAGCCGTTGCCGGAATCCAGGACGGCGCGGTACTGCTCGTCGGCGGCTTCGGCAACTCGGGCCGGCCGGCGGAGCTGTTGCGTGGCGTGCTCGAACTCGGCGTTAAAGACCTGACCATTGTCGCGAACAATGCGACGGCGGGCGACGACATCGTCGCGAAACTGATGGCGGCGGGTCGCGTGAGCAAGGTCGTCTGCTCGTTTCCACGCGGACTTCAAGGACACACGATCTTCGACGATCTCTATCACGCGGGGAAGATCGAGCTCGAACTGGTTCCGCAGGGCACGCTGGCCGAACGGATTCGCGCGGGTGCGGCCGGCATCGGTGGCTTCTTCACGCGGACGGCCGCGGGGACGCTGCTCTCGAAGGGCAAGGAAACCCGGCTTATCGACGGGCGCGAGTATGTGTTCGAACAGCCGATCCGGGGTGACGTCGCGCTGATCAAGGCGAAACAGGGCGACCGGTTCGGCAACCTGGTCTACCACCGGGGGGCGCGTATCAACAATCCGGTGATGGCTGGCGCCGCCGATCTGTGCGTCGCTCAGGTGTCCGAAGTGGTGCCGCTCGGCGAACTTGATCCGGAGGTGGTGGTTACGCCTGCTCTTTTCGTCGATCGCATGGTGGAGGTGTGTGCATGACGGTCCATTATCAGGCGCTGACCCGCGACGCAATGGCGAGCTGCGCGGCGTACGACATTCCCGAAGGCGCGTACGTCAATCTCGGTATCGGGATTCCGACGCGGATCGCCGATTTCATTCCGGCGGAGCGTGAGGTGTTGCTGCAGAGCGAGCAGGGCTTGCTCGGACTCGGGCCGAAGCCCGCGGCCGGCGCCGAAGATCCGGACGTCGTGAACGCGGGCAAGCACCCGGTCACGCTGATCCAGGGAGCGTCCGTGTTCAGTCACAGCGATTCGTTCCTGATGATCCGCGGCGGCCACATCGACATCGCATGTCTCGGCGCGTTTCAGGTTGCCGGAAACGGCGACATGGCGAACTGGACGACGGGCGATCCGAAGGGCATTCCCGGCGTCGGCGGCGCGATGGATCTGGCCGCCGGGGCGAGGAAGGTCTGGGTGCTGATGGAGCATACCGACCGGGACGGTCGCCCACGCATCCTGGAGCGCTGCCGCTTCCCCTTGACGGCGCGCGCGTGCGTCCACCGGATCTATACGAATCTGGCTGTGATCGACGTGACCGATATGGGGCTGGTCGTCACGCGGATCGTGCCCGGGCTGGACTTCGAGCAGCTGCAGTCGATGACCGAGGCCCGGTTGTCCCGGGCGGACGACTGCTCGGCCTATGCGTGACGCCAACTCATCTTTTCCATTGATTTCCCGTTGGGAACCGACGTTATGAAAACCGCAATCACGCAGTTGTTTTCGATTGAATATCCGATCATTCAGGGCGGCATGCAGTGGGTCTCCCGCGCGCCGCTGGTGGCCGCTGTGTCGAACGCTGGCGCTCTCGGCGTGCTGACCGCGCTCACGCAGCCGTCACCCGAGGAATTGCTGGCCGAGATCCGCCGTGTGCGGGATCTGACCGACAAGCCGTTCGCCGTCAATCTGACCTTCCTGCCGACGCTGAAGCCGGTGCCGTACGACGCGTATCGCGATGCGATCATCGACGCGGGCGTGAGAATTGTCGAGACGGCCGGCAACAATCCGTCAGTCCACATGGGCGCGTTGAAAGCCGCCGGCATCAAGGTCATCCACAAATGCACGACGGTCCGGCATGCATTGAAAGCTCAGGAGATCGGCGTCGATGTTGTCTCGATCGACGGCTTTGAATGTGCCGGACATGTCGGGGAAGACGACATTCCCGGCCTGATTCTGATCCCCGCCACGGTGCGGAAATTGACGATCCCGGTCGTCGCGTCCGGTGGCTTTTGCGACGGTAAGGGCCTCGTGGCCGCGCTGGCACTCGGCGCGCAGGGGATCAACATGGGCACGCGATTCATGTGCACCGCAGAGTCGCCGGTCCATCAAAACGTGAAGGCAGCTATCGTCGGTCACGACGAAACCGATACAACAATCATTCTCCGCAGTTTCCGCAACAGCAGCCGTGTCGCCCGGAACGCGACGTCCATTGCCGTTGCGGCAATGGAGAAGGATGGCGCGACGATCGCCGATATCGGCCCGAAAGTTGCCGGCGCAAAAGGCCGCCGCGTTTACGAGGAAGGTGACGTGGACGCGGGGATCTGGACCGCTGGGCTCGTGCAGGGATTGATCGACGATATTCCGACTTGCGCGACGCTCGTCCGGCGGATTGTCGACGAGGCCGAGGGCATAGTTCGCCAGCGGCTGTCGGGCTATTTCTCGGAAATGGTCCAGGCCGAGCCGGTGTCTCAATAGGGTAGGGGGAGGAAAGCATGCTGGAACTGGAACGCATCACCGATCTTCAGGCCTTCGTCGGTAAGAATCTCGGGACGAGTGAGTGGGTGGCGATAGATCAGTCGATGATCGACGACTTCGCGCGTATCACGGGCGACACGAACTGGATCCACGTCGATACGGCGCGCGCCACGCGCGAGTTGCCGGGCGGCAGGACAATCGCGCACGGACTGCTGACGCTGTCGCTGATCACGCATCTTGGCGCGACCCTGTGCCGGATCCGGCGGCGCAGCAAGGGCGTCAACTACGGCTCGAACCGGGTGCGGTTCATCAACCCGGTACTGTGCGGCGCGCGCGTGCGTCTGCATCGCTCGCTGAAGGCGTTCGATCCGATCGACGGCGGCGCGCGCGTGACGTTCGACAACACGGTCGAGATCGAGGGCGAAGCGCGTCCGGCGATGGTCGCGGAAAGCATTTCCGTCTACTACGCGGACGAGCCGCAATGAACGCGATATCGCCATATGCCACCTATGTCGGGTTTCTGTCGCAGGGGAAACTCGCGTATCAATACAGCCGGGCCGCGCAGCGCGCGGTCTTCTATCCGCGCGTGGTGTCGCCCTACGACGTTGAGGAAACGCTCGAATGGCGCATGAGCAAGGGCTTCGGGGTTGTCTACAGCACGACGGTCGTCGCAGGCCGCACGGGCGAGTACAACGTATCGCTCGTCGATTGCGACGAGGGGTTCCGGATGATGAGCCGGGTCGAAGGCTGTGATCCGCAAGCAGTGTCGATCGGGATGCGGGTCGCGTTCAAGGTCCTGCAGCCTGAGGCCGATGGAGACGATCCGCTGCCAACGTTCGTGCCGTCGGGAGACCTGACATGAGCGCTCCGGCCGCGAGTCGCGGCAGTGTGGCGATCGTCGGCGCTGCCGAGTCGATGCTCGGCGAGGTGGGCGCCGGATTTTCGCCGATCGACCTGATGGCGCAGGCAGTCGGGCGCGCGCTAGACGATTGCGGTCTGGCGCTGGCCGATATCGACGGCCTGTTCTGTGCGACGACGCAAAGCCGGATGTCTGGGCTGGCGCTCGCCGAGTACCTCGGCTTGCCCGATGCCTACATCGATTCGACTTCGACGGGTGGCTCTTCGTTTTTGACCGATCTTGCCAAAGCGCAGATGGTGATCGAGGCAGGCATCTGCCATGTCGTCGCGATCGCATACGGCAGCACCCAGCGCTCCGGCGGCGGCCGGAAGACCAGTGCGTCGCCGGAATACAACCCGTACGAGTCGCCGTTCCGACCATTCAATCCGCCCACGGCATATGCGCTTGCCGCCGCCAGGCACATGCATGAGTTTGGCACAACGCGTGAGCAACTGGCGGAAGTCGCCGTTGCCGCGCGGCGGTGGGCGCAATTGAACCCCGCCGCGTGGGCGCGCGGTGAGCTGAGCGTACGCGATGTGCTTGATTCGAAGATGGTGTCGTATCCGTTGACGGTTCGCGACTGCTGTCTCGTCACGGATGGCGGCGGCGCGCTGATCGTGACGTCCGCAGAGCGCGCCCGAAGCTTACGGCGCCCTCCGGTGTTCCTGCTCGGGGCCGGACACTGCACGACGCACAGCGGCATCTCCAGCATGCCTGATCTCGTCGAGACCGGTGCGCGCCGCTCCGGGGCGCGAGCCTATGCGGCGGCGGGGCTGTCCGCGTCGGACGTCGACGTCGCGATGCTCTACGACGCGTTCACGATCAACACCATTCTGTTCCTAGAGGATCTGGGCTTCTGCAAGAAAGGCGAAGGCGGCGCGTTCGTCGAAGCGGGGCGTATCGCGCCGGGCGGTGTCCTGTCGGTCAACACGAACGGCGGCGGTCTGTCGTATTGCCACCCGGGCATGTACGGTCTGCTGCTGCTTGTGGAGGCCGTTCGCCAGCTTCGGGGAGAGTGCGGCGACCGGCAGGTGCGACGGGCGAACATCGCGCTCGCGCACGGCAACGGTGGCGTGCTGTCGTCGCAAAGTACGGTGCTGCTGGGCACCGAGGCCACGTTGTAGATCAATGACGCCGGGCGCACCGTCGTTCCCATTCCCGCGACCGGGGGACGGCGATGTCGGTCCGCCGGGTGTCGATACGAAGCCGCTAAAACATGATTGACAGGACATTCACGAGACTGGATTCGATGGCCGTCGTCGGCGCAGGCCGCGACTGCCGGATCAGTTATCTCGATCTTGGGCAGGGGTCGCCGCTGTTGCTGATCCATGGCGGCCACGGAGGGTGGTTTCACTGGATCGGGAACGTCGAGGAACTGGCGCGTCATCGCCGCGTCATCGCGCCCGACCTGCCCGGCTTCGGAAGATCGGACCGGCCCGCGCAACCCGTATCGCTCGCGGTGTTCGCTAACGAACTGATCGGCCTGCTGGACCGTCTGCAGATCGATGCAATCGATATCGCCGCGTTCTCGTTCGGCGCGTGCGTGGCGGCCTACATGGCCGCGCATTTTCCCGATCGCGTTCTCTCGGTCGGGATGGTGAATCCGGCCGGCATGGGACCGGCGTCGCCGCATCTCCAGGCGATCCAGGACCGTGCTTCCGCCGAGGCGAAGCGCGATGGACTGGAGCACGGCGTGCGGGTGACGGTGCGCGAGATCATGCTGTCGGACCCCGAAACGGCGACCCCGGAACTGCTCGGTTTGTTCACGCACCACGTTCGCGCAGCCCGTGTTGAAACCCGGCCGATCGCGAGGACGTATCCGACGATGGACCTGCTTGGCAGATCGTCGTGCTCGCTATGGCTTCTGCTCGGGGAGAACGATCCGCATCAGGCGCACGAACTCGAAAAACGCGCGCGCGACGTCGGGTCGCTGTCGGCGAGCCATACCGTCTCGACGTGGCTCGGCGCGCACTGGCTGCAGTTCGAGATGGCGTCACGCTTCAACGAAGCCGCACTCCGTTTCACCGGACGCCGCTGAGCGCCGCCGCAAACGCGTCGCGCGATCTGGCTGCAATTCGCCACCAACATAGGCTAACTGATCATGATACTCGAGCAATTCGCGACGTACGTTGAACGTCAGAATGACGAACCTTTGGACCCCGTGGTGCTGCATGCCGCGAAGCGGGCATTAATCGACTGGTTCGCCGCACTGATGCCGGGAACACGGACGGCGCCAGCGCTCCAGTTGTACCGGGCGCACGCGGCCGAGTTGAATCACGGCAAGTCGAGCCTGCCGGTGAAGCAGGCGACGGCATTTCCGGCGACGGCGGCGTGGATCAACGGGAGCGCGTCTCATGCGGTCGAGTTCGATGACATATTCCGTGACGCGATATACCACCCGGGTTGCCCGACGATTGCCGCAGCGCTGGCCGTCGCCGAGGACGTCGACGCGAGCGGCGACGCATTGCTGCGCGCGATCATCGCGGGCTACGAGGTGTCGACGCGAATCGGTGCTGCGATCCAGCCCGCCCATTACCGGTATTTTCATACGACCGGGACGGTCGGCTGCTTCGGCGCGGCAGGCGCCGCCGCACTGCTGTATTCGCCGGGCGATGCCACGGTAGCTCTGCACTCGATGGCGACTGCGGCGACGTTCGCTTCCGGTTTGCAACAGGCATTCCGTTCGGACGCGATGACGAAAGCGCTGCATGCCGGACACGCTGCGTGGGTCGGCGTGACGGCGGCGCAGGGGGCGGCCGCGGGTATAACAGGCGTGGCCGATATTCTCGAAGGCGGCGCCGGATTCGGCGCGGCGCTGTGCGATTCGCCGGACTGGGGAACCGTGACAAAGGGTCTTGGAGATGTGTTCAACATTACGCGGATCACGCAGAAGAACCATGGATGTTGCGGCCACACGTTCGCCGCGATCGACGCGCTGCTCGATCTGCGCAAGCAGCATCGGATCGCGGCGCAGGAAATCGGGCGCATCCGTGTCGACACATACGCGCAGGCTCTCGACGTCGCGGGGATTCGCAATCCGACCTCGGCGTTCGAAGCGCGTTTCAGTCTGCCTTACGTGTTGAGCCACGCGACCGTGTACGGGTCGGTGCGCCTCGGCGCATTCGAGCCGGAGCGGCTCGCCGATCCACAGGTGCGCGCGCTACTCGGCGCCGTTGAACTGAACGCCGATCCGGAGCTGACCGCGGCGTTTCCGAAGCAACGAGCGGCGCGGGTGACGGTGACGCTGAAGGACGGCAGGACGTTTGATACGTTTGCCCCATACCGCCGCGGCGATCCGGAAGCGCCGCTCGATGACGAGGAACTGAACGGCAAGTTCATGGAGCTCGCATCGCCTGTAATCGGTTCGTCGAACGCAATGGCGCTGCTGACGAATCTGTGGCGTATCGAATCGCTCGCCGTCGCGGATCTTCAACTCGCGAAGCTGGGTTTTCGCGGGTGACGGGTGCGTCACGCGGGCGGGACGGCGCGGCCTCCGGGTGGCGATCGTCGGGTTGGGGGGGGCGGCGCGCGTGGCCGCGATGCTAATATGAGCGTCTGCGAGCCGGAGCCGCGTCAATGTGTGCCGCCCGCTTGGCCATCACTCCGCGGTCCATGAAGCTCATGACACGCCCCACGCCTCCTCTCAATCCACTGAAGGTATTCGAAGCCGCCGCACGTCTCGGAAATTTCACGCGAGCGTCGGAGGAGCTGCTCGTCAGCCAATCGGCCGTCAGCCGGCAGATCTCGCTGCTGGAGGAGTATCTCGGCGTCCGTCTGTTCGATAGGCAGAAGGTGGGCGTGACACTGACGCCGGCGGGCGTCAGCTATTTCGCGGAGATCGGACCGGCGTTCCAGCGGATCGTCGGCGCAACGGAGCGGTTGCTGAGGGTGCAGCCGGACGAACCCCTCGTGATCCGCGCGTATTCGACGTTCGCCGCGAACTGGCTGATGCGGCGCATGCCGCGCTGGGAGGCTGACTATCCAGCGATCCGGCTGCGCATCAGCACCGCGTTGACGCCGGTCGATTTCTCGAAGGAGCCGGTGGACGCGTCGATCGAGATCCGGCCCGAAGTTCTGCACGAATCCGTTGACGTGGAATTCCTGTTTGAGAATCAGGTGGTCCCGGTCTGCAGTCCTGGGCTAATCGCGGGTAGCCCGGGACTGCAGCCGCGCGATCTGCTCGGTTATCGTTTGATCCATTCGCGGTTTCGGCCGCGCGACTGGGGTTACTGGTTGACGGCCCAGGGCCTCGACAGCCAGACCATTCCGGACAGTCTCGAATTCGCCGATTCGCTGCTTGCCTATCAGGCCGCGATGGACGGGCTCGGGATCGCGATGGGGCAGCCCCGCTTCCTGCAGGCCGAATTCCAGGCAGGTAAGCTGATATGTCCGGTTCGCGGAATGGCGCCGCTGACGTTGCCGCGCCCGTACAGCTTCGTGACTCAGCGCTTCGACGCACGCGCGAAAACGAAGCGATTCTTCGAGTGGATCCGGTATCAGGTCGAGGCGGATGAACTCGACATTCTCTATCCGTAGACGAATTGCCGTCGCCACGCCCGACCGGTACACATAACGTGTCGGTACTCGCGCTCTACGGCGCCCACCCCCCCACGGATCAGGCGCGTGCCGTCGCGAAACCGGCCGGCATCGCGTCGATCTCCGCGCGCAGCCATGAGCGGAATGCCGCGACCTTGCGCGAATGACGACGGTTGTCCGGGATCAGCAGGTAATACGCGAGGCTGCGGACGACCGGCCTGTCGAACGGTCTCACCAGCGTACCAGCGGCGAGATCGTGTTCGAGCAGATGCAACTGCCCCATCACGATCCCCATCCCCTCGATCGCGGCCTGATAGGCAAGCAGGGAATTCTGGAATCCGCCACGTTGGCGGCGGACGAGCCCCTCGAGGTCGCTGCGTCCGACCGCGCGCAACCAGTCGAACCAGTCGTGCCGTCGATACCGCGACTGTAGCAGGCGATGTTGGGCGAGGTCGTCGATCGAGTCCAGTACCGGTCCGTTGCGGACGAGGATGGGGCTGCAGACTGGCTCGATCACGTCGTCGAACAGGCGTTCGGCCTCGACGCCCGGCCAGTCGTCGTTGCCGAACTGGATCGCGGCGTCGGCTTCGACCTTGCTGAAGTCGATGCGGGCGACTGTCGTGCCGAGCTCGACGGAGATCGCCGGATAGGCCGCCTCGAAACGATGCAGACGCTGCATGAGCCATCTGGCTGCGAAGGTTGTATAGACGGAGAGACGCAGCGGCTCGTCGTCGCGTCGCCCGACGATCGCCTCGGTTGCGGTCGCGATCGCGGAAAAGGCGGGACCAATCCGCTTGAAGTAGGTGGCGCCGACGAGAGTCAGCGTCACGCCCCGGGGGCCGCGGTCGAACAGATTGGCGCCGAGATACCGCTCCAGCGTCGTGATCTGCCGGCTCACGGCTGAGTGGGTGACACACAGTTCCGCCGCGGCGCCAGTCAGGCTGCCGTGTCGCGCCACCGATTCGAACACATGCAACGGATTCAGGGGAGGGACGACGCGCGGCATACGATGTTCCAAAAAGTCACATTAGCGTGCGGTATGCGAAGTAGTGTGTCAAGCGTCCCGCTGGAATAATCGTTCGCATTGCAGTTACACATCAGCGAGGAAAAATGGATTTCGCTCTTACAGAAGAACAGAACGCATTCGCCGACGCGGTGGGCCGGTTCGCACGCGAGACGCTGGCGGACGGGGCGCTCGCGCGTGCACATCGCGCCGGCTTCGACTTTGATGTCGCGCGGCAGCTGGCGGAGCAAGGGCTGCTTGGCATCACAATGAACGAAGAGGACGGCGGCCAGGGCGGTACGCTGATGGATGCCGTCATTGCGATCCAGGAGGTCGCGCAAGTCTGCCCGAAGAGTGCGGACATCATTCAGGCTGGCAACTTCGGGCCGATCCGCACGTTCGTCGAATACGCGACGGCAGAGCAGAAGCAGCGTTTCCTGAAGGATCTGCTCGGCGGCCGCAAGGTCCTCGCGCTCGGCATGACCGAGCCCGACGCGGGCTCGGCTGTCACGCAGTTGAAGACGCACGCGCGCAAGGATGGCAACGGGTACGTGATCAACGGCTCGAAGATATTCTCGACTCATAGCCCCGACGCGGATCTGTTCCTCGTCTACTGCCGGTTCGGGCCGGGCGTCGAGAATATCGGATCGGTCCTGATCGAGAAGGGCACACCTGGATTCACTGTTGGTCAGCCATCCAGCTTCATGAGTGGTGAGGAGTGGTCTCAGCTCTATATTGAGGAATGCAGAGTTCCGGAAGAGAACCTGCTGCTTGGGCCTGGCGGCTTCAAGAAGCAGATCGCCGGCTTCAACGTCGAGCGGGTCGGTAATGCGTCCCGCGCGCTGGCGCTCGGGCGGCACGCGTTCCGCGTCGCGCGGGACCATGCATTGATCCGCGAGCAGTTCGGGCGGCCGATATGCGAATTCCAAGGTATCCAGTGGAAGTTCGCGGACATGGCGCTGAAGCTCGAAGCGTCGCAGTTGCTGCTGTATCGGGCGGCCAACGTGCCGAACGGCGTGCTACCAACGGCGTACGACACGGCGATCGCGAAAGCGCACTGCAACCTGACGGGGTTCGAAGTCGCGAACGAAGCGCTGCAGGTGATGGGCGGCATGGGATACAGCCAGGAGTCGCTCGTCGAGTACTGCGTGCGCCGGACCCGCGGCTGGATGATCGCGGGCGGCTCGATCGAGGTGTTGAAGAACCGTATCGCCGAGCACGTGTTCCAGCGCCGGTTCGACCAGCGCAAGTAATGGGAAAGGCGTCTAACATGGATAAGAGCATCATGCCCAAGGTCGATTCGCAGCGCAAGTCGCTGGCAGAAGTACTTCTCGCACCGCGCAGCGTGGCTCTCGTGGGTGCATCGGACGATCCCTCGAAAACGGCTTCACGTCCGCTCCGGTTCATCAGGCAAGCTGGCTTCGACGGAGACGTGTACCCGATCAATCCTAACCGCGACACGGTGCTCGGAGAGCACGCGTGGCGCAGCATCAGCGAGTTGCCGGTGGTTCCCGATCATGCATTCATTCTCACACCTACCGACGCGGCGATCGATGCCCTTCAGGAATGCGCCGAGCTTGGCGTGCCCGTAGCGACGATTCTGGCAGCGGGCTTCTCAGAAAGCGGAGCCGAAGGTGAAGCACGCGAGGCGCGTGTCCGGGAGATCGTCAGGCGTACCGGCATTCGTGTGCTGGGCCCAAGTGGCCTGGGTATGGTGAACGTGCGCCGGAAGCTGGCGTTGACGGCCAATGCTGCTTTCGCCGAACCGGACTTGCCCATCGGTGGTCTGTTTGTCGCATCGCACAGCGGCAGCATGATCGGTGCGCTCGTATCGAGGGGCAAAGCGCGCGGGGTCGGCTTTGCAGGCCTCGTTTCCGTGGGCAACGAAGTAGACCTGAGCGTGGGAGAAATCTGCGCGGCAACGCTGGACGATCCGGATGTCACGGGCTACATGCTTTTCCTGGAAACGCTTCGGCACGCCGACAAGCTGAGGCAGTTTGCCATTCAGGCTGCACAGCGTGGAAAGCCGGTTGTTGCATACAAGCTGGGCCGCTCGAGCGCGGCTGCGGAACTGGCCGTCTCGCACACGGGAGCGCTGGCGGGCGAAGACGACGTCGCGGATGCATTTCTGAAAGATTGCGGCATCGCGCGCGTTGAGACGCTCGATGCGTTTATCGAGAGCTCGGCGTTACTCGCTCGAATTCCTGTGGCACAAACGGCGCGCTCGGCGAAGCCCCGAGTCGCCGTCGTGACGACCACCGGTGGTGGCGCCGCGATGGTGGTCGATCAGCTCGGTATTCGCAACATCGACGTCCAGCACCCCAGCGCGGATACGTATGCCCGTCTTACTGCGGCAGGTGTGGAGGTCAGCAATGGTCGCATCGTCGATCTGACGCTTGCGGGCACGCGTTACGACATCATGAGTGCTGCTCTTGACGTTTTGCGCTCGGCACCGGAATTTGATCTGGTCGTGGCGGTTGCTGGCTCGTCGGCAAGGTTCTCGCCGGAGCTGGCTGTGCGCCCGATCCTCGACAGTGCGTCGAAGTCGCCGGAGCTCCTGCCGCTAGCCGCCTTTATTGTGCCGGACGCCCCCGAGGCGCTGTTGCGCCTCACGGCAGGCGGTGTTCCGTGCTTCCGCACGCCGGAATCGTGCGCCGATTCGATAGCCGCTGCATACGCGCGCCGATTGCCCAGCGCGATACCCGATGTACCCGCGGGCGACTCCAGCGACACCACGCATCTGCTCGACGAGCTTGCAGCCTATGCGCTGCTATCAAAAGTGGGAATGCCTCACGCGCGGGCCATTGCTGTCGACGCAGCCGAGGGGAGCGCAATTCCCGATGACTTACCGTATCCGCTTGCTGTGAAGGTGCTTTCTGCTGACGTGCCACACAAGACGGACGTGGGCGGCGTCGAACTGAATGTGCGCGACAAGGATCAGCTAAAAACAGCGATAGAGAGGATTCGAGCGAACGTTTCAAGCCATGTCGACGGATTTGAGCTTCAGCGCGTACTGGCGCAGCAAATGACAAAGGGTCTTGGCGAGGTTCTTATCGGATATCGCCGTGATCCGCAGATCGGTCCGATTGTCATGTTGGCTGCGGGAGGAGTCCTGACCGAAATTTACCGGGATCGTGCGTTGCGTCTTGCACCCGTCACGCGCGAAGCTGCGCTCGAGATGATTGGGGAGGTGAAAGCAATGCGCGCGCTCGACGGATATCGCGGCAAGCCGCGCGGTGATCTTGAAGCGCTGGCTGATGCGATTGTGTGCGTCTCGAAGCTGGCGACGCTTGCCGATATAAGTGTAATCGAGGCAGAAGTGAATCCGGTCATGGTGCTTGAGCGGGGCAAAGGTGTCGTTGCTGTAGATGCACTTGTAAAAGCCGGGAGCTAGTGATGGATATATTGTCGAGCGAGGTGGCCGTAGAGAAAATCCGTGTAGTCTGCCAGGAAACGCACGCCGACATCGGATTCATCATTCGCGACACCCCGTCCGTCAATGCAAGCTCCGTTGAAGTCTGGCGCGGGCTGCTCGAAGGCATCCATGCATTCGCGGCCGACGGGTCACTTGCCGGAATCGTGATCATTGGCGACTGAAATACTTTCGTAGCAGGATCCGATATTCGCTAATTCGATGCAGCAATTGAAGGTCCAACGTTGCTGAAATCATGCTCGCAATCCGAGGCTGTTTCGTTGCTCGTCGTCGCTGCTATTAATGACAGCGCGCCTGCCGGCGGCTTCGAGTTGGCATTGTGATGCGACAGCCGAGTCGAAGTTGCAGGGACAGTCATGGGATTCTCGGATCTTAGCCTTGGCATGATCCCCGGCGCGGGAGGCACCCAGAGGGTTGCGTTTATCGTGAGAAGGAATCCGTTCGTACAACGCAGATTATTGGGTTGCACTTCTTCAATCCTGAATAGACCATGCGCCTGCTTGAAATTGTTAAAAAAGCCGGACGAGAGTGGTTGTTATTGATACGGCGATTGCGATCGCAAAGAGGTTGGGAAAGATTCCGGTCGTCGCGCGTGGCGGAAGGCTTTATCGGTAATCCGGTCTATGTCGCTTATCGGAAACAGTGTGAATACATGATGGGACAGGGGACCTCTGCCCGAGGAAATCGACGCAGAGCTCGAGGAGTTTGGCTTCGCCATGGGTCCGTTTGCCGTGTCGAACCTGTCTGGACTGGACAATCACGTGAAAGATGCGGCAGCGACTCAATGTCGCCAGCAAGCCGAGCTGCTATGTGACGATTCCGGATGCGCTATGCGAAGTTGGAAGATTTGGCCGCAAGACAAACAACCGCTACCACCGGTATGAGCCGGGTGCAAAGCGCAGGACCTCCGATCCAGAAGTTCATTCGATTATTGGCGGCGAGTGCGCAAAAAAGGGAATCTCCGCTCACGCGCTGGGCGAGGAAGAGATAGTCGACCGTGCGATAGCGGGAATCAACAATGAGGCCGACAAGGTGATCGAAGAGGGTACAGTTTCGCGACCGAGTGACATCGACGTTGCGCTTATACACGGATACGGGTTTCCGAGGTACTGCGGTTACCCGGTCTTCTGGGCGCAACAAGCTGATACTGACGAGATTTATTAGATGATGAAACGATTGCGAGTTGCAACAGGTCCGGACTTCGTCGAAAGCGATATCGGACTGATTTTGTCGAAGCATTGACGCAAAGGTGGGGATCTGGACGATACCCCTAAAAATGGCTGACTCGGAGGTGTAGCAGTGACCGTTATCGTGGCTGTGAAGCGGGTGGTGGACTACAACGTGAAAGTCCGGGTGAAATCGGACGGCACGGGCGTTGACATTGCGAACGTAAAGATGTCGATGAATCCGTTCGATGAGATCGCGGTGGAAGAAGCGGTGCGCCTCAGGGAATCCGGAGTGGTTGCCGATGTGATCGCAGTGTCCGTGGGCGTGGCGCAAGCGCAGGAAACGCTGCGCACCGCGCTGGCTATCGGCGCGGATCGCGCGATCCTGATCGAGTCAAGCGAGGAACTGCAACCACTGGCGGTGGCCAAGCTGCTCAAGGCGCTCGTCGACAAGGAACAGCCGCAACTGGTCATCCTCGGCAAGCAGGCTATCGACGACGATTCGAACCAGACCGGCCAGATGCTCGCCGCGCTCGCGAATCTGCCGCAGGCGACGTTCGCTTCGAAGGTCGTGGTGGCCGACGGCAAGGCCACGGTGTCGCGTGAAGTCGATGGCGGCGCGGAAACGCTGTCGCTCACGCTCCCGGCCGTGGTCACGACCGACCTGCGTCTGAACGAGCCGCGCTACGTGACGCTGCCCAACATCATGAAGGCGAAGAAGAAGCCGCTGGAGACGATCAAGCCCGAAGACCTCGGTGTGGACGTCACGCCGCGTCTGAAGACGTTGAAGGTGGCCGAGCCGCCGAAGCGTTCGGCTGGCGTGAAGGTGCCGGACGTGAAGACGCTGGTGGAAAAGCTGAAGACCGAAGCGAAGGTCATCTAAGGGTTGAGGGAAAGAGACATGACGATTCTGGTGATTGCCGAACACGACAACGCATCCATGAAGGCTGCAACGCTGAACACCGTGGCTGCCGCACAGAAGATTGGTGATGACGTGCACGTACTGATTGCGGGGTACAACGCTCAGTTCGCAGCCGATGCTGCCGCGAAGGTCGCGGGTGTTACGAAGGTGTTGCTGGCCGATGCGCCACAGCTTGAGGCGGGGCTTGCCGAGAACGTCGAAGCTACCGTTCTTGCGATCGCAAAGAATTACTCGCATATCCTGGCTTCGGCAACTGCCGCAGGAAAGAACGTCTCGCCGCGTATCGCCGCGAAGCTGGATGTTGCGCAAATCAGCGATATCACGGCCGTCTGTAGCGCAGATACGTTCGAGCGCCCGATCTACGCAGGCAATGCGATCGCAACGGTGCAGTCGAGCGACCCGATCAAGGTGATCACGGTTCGCACGACGAGCTTCGATGCTGTCTCAGCCGAAAGCGGTAGTGCGACAGTCGAGAAGATAGAAGCGGAAGCTGACGCCGGTCTCTCGCAATTTGTGAGTCGCGAAATGACGAAACTAGACCGTCCGGAGTTGACCGGCGCAGCGATCATCGTTTCGGGTGGGCGCGGCCTTGGCAGCGGGGAGAACTACAGAAAGGTGCTGGAGCCGCTGGCCGACAAGCTGAACGCGGCGCTGGGTGCCTCGCGAGCCGCAGTGGACGCTGGCTATGTGCCAAACGATTATCAGGTGGGCCAGACTGGCAAGATCGTCGCCCCGCAGATGTACATCGCAGTGGGCATTTCGGGTGCGATCCAGCACTTGGCCGGCATGAAAGACTCGAAGGTGATCGTGGCGATCAATAAAGACGAAGAAGCGCCGATCTTCGGCGTGGCCGACTACGGTATCGTTGGTGATCTCTTCAATGTAATTCCGGACCTTGCTGACGTACTCTGACCGGAGAGAGAAAGACCTGCTCGTCGAGAGCGTGGCTGGCGTCTGGAATGCTATGGAGATTGCGGGGGCGCCGTTGTTAGAGCCCCTGCTGTTCGGCATGTCTGATTAAATCATTGGAATGGGTATGCAGGACGATGAAACCCCGATGTCAAGTAACAAGAGAGTTTGATATTAGTTGGTATAAGTGATATCCAAGGGAGGCTCCGGTCAAGATCACTTTATGGCGTTGTGGCCGTTGAAACCGGCTTGTACGGATAAAACTGTCAAAGTGGTTGTGGTTTGCCGTTTCAGGAGACTGATTTCGTATAAGCGGTCCGGCTGGGTAGCCGAGCCTTGCTCTATACGAGTGGGCGTCTGGCCTTGTCTCCGAAAATACGAGACGAACGGCGAGCGGGCACTTCGGCAGACGCTTCACGTATCAGAAAGCCATCTTTCCAGGCTGCGCGCCGTAGCAACGAGCAACGTTGCGAGGTTCCGCCCAGCATCGTCTGCAGTTCGGAGAATCGGGCCCGGTTGCTTGCTTTTTAGACAGCATAAAAATTAGCAAAATACTCCACTTTTTGCCGGTCATATGTGACTATCGAGCGATCAGACTGTCCTGTGCAGTGGACGAAGCAGAACGTTCGCTCTACATGTTGCGACGGTTTGTTGACCAGCGCGTAGATCGTCACTGTTACGCACGGTTGACGTCAGGTCTGCTTTCTGCGACGGCGACCTTCCTTGAACCGCTTGACCTTATAGATGACTTGGTGTTCGACTTCATCCTTGTCTGCACGGGGTAGTGTATCGAAATCTGGAGCTGTGACTTTGGCGAATGGCCAGTGATGCAGATTTGCCGCGTGACCTTTCCGGTTCGACTTTGATGGTGAGTGGCCGAGATTCGGGCTGAGCAGTCGCCACGTTTCCAGTTCAAAGAATCGCGCAATGGTTTCGAGAATCTCGAGTGTAGGGTTGCCTGTTCCATATTGGATCGAACCGAGTGTGCCATCTCCCACCTTCATTTCTCGGGAAAGATTTAGGCGCGATGTGTCCGGCCGCGTCGCGAGCAACGCCTTGAGGTTTTCCTGAAGAATTTTCCGAGTATCTAGCATGATGATGCTAGTTTATCGCGAAAATATCACGGTATGTTGCTTGTTTGTCTAGCGACATAGTGCTAGATTTGTATGAGGTTTAGCAGAAGGCTAATACTCCATGTCGCTCATTACATCCATACGCGCAGAACTGCTGGCAAGAAAAGGTAGCTGGAGAAAAATCTGTAGCGATACAAATCTTTCGTACTGGTGGCTGACAAAATTTGCCCAAGGTCGCATCAGTAATCCCGGTACAGTGAATCTCGAAATTCTCAGGATTTATCTCGAGAAGGAGGAAAGCATTCTCCGGAAAACGGAAGAGCGTGATGGTCTGTAACCCCGTCGGCCTATTCCAGGAAGAGGGTGTTAATCTGGTTCAGATGAACTCTCCCGTATTCACTCAACATGTCGATTCGGAATTCGGTCGTCGTGCGCTTTAGTCAGGCTGTCCTTGATTTTGTGTAAAGGCACTCGCCTGCATGAATTCGGTGAGGGCAAGCTTATGCGTGAGCTTATAGAGGCTCTGTTCGGCGGCGATCACACGGACTTAATCGAGAGTCGGTTGTTGCGATGGGGGCGTATTTCGCGCGCGGGTTCAGATGGGTTGAGTAAGCATGATCTACGTGAGTACGAGTTGATTACAAAGGCATGGCGTCGGCTGAATGTTCCCTATCGTGACATGATCAAGATGGTCTACGTCTGGCGTGCACACCGCGAGATTATCTGTCGACGCCTACATATCAAGCGTTCGCCTCCATCGATCTACGATCTGGAGTTGGCTGCGGCAACGCGGGCGATGATTGCCGAAATCAGGAAACAGATTACGGATGTCGGACGGTGACTGAATTCCTTGACACGCGAATTCCTGCTTCTATACTTGCCTCTACAACTTGATTTCCGGTTCAGGCGCACGCCAGCCGAGTTTCCACCCAGCGGTGGGTCCGATGTAGCCAGGCGATAGACGCTCATACTCTGGCCGGAATCAAACCAGAATTGTCGAGCCCGTGATCAGTACCAAGCTGACACGGGCTTTTTGTTTTGCCCGCTGGTCTTTCCTCTTGTTCTGCTACGTCGGCTCCCGCCACGACACGATGCAGCACGATGGTATGAAAACACTAGCGATCTGGACGCAGAAGGGCGGCGTAGGGAAGACAGCACTGGCATGCCAGCTTGCGCACGCGTTACGTGCACGCGGTCACCGCGTGCTCCTGGTCGATCTGGACAGCCAGGGCAATGCAAGCGCTGCGCTTTTGCGTGCCGAGAAGGCTGCGGCGCTTGCCATCACGGCCGCGTCGATGCTGATGAACGGCAATTGGGCGGAGACTTTGCCTGCTGTCGGTTTTGCCGTTGTCCGCGCCACGCCTGAGTTGATCCGTATTCCCGAGCAGCCCGGCGAATTCAGCCGGTTCCACGCAAATTTTCTGGCCAATCTCGCGCGCGTCGTACCTGCCTTTGATATCTGTCTGATCGACTGCCCGCCATCGGACGATCTACGCGTTCTGCTTGCGCTGACCGTCGCGGACTCCGTGCTGAGTCCGATTCAACTCAACCAGGAAGCGATCGAGGGGATTGTCAAGACGCTACGCGGCGCGCGCGGCGTGGAGCGTGTCCGCGAGAAGTTCAATCCGTCGCTGCAGTTTCTCGGCATCGTGCCAAACATGGTCGAGGCAACCCCGCTACAGAAGCGCAATTTCATCGAGGTACTGGAGAGCTTCGGTCGCTATCTGGTGCTGGACCAGCAGGGCAATCCATTGCGGGTCCTGCGGCGCTCGTCGATCGCGGAAGCGCAGGAACTCGGCGTGGCCCTGCCGGAGCTTGGACGCACAAAAACTGCGGCGCGCGAGGCATGGGCCGAGCTTGCGCCCACGCTTGACCGGATCGCTGATCTGGTGATGGTGGGGCAGCCTGACGTGCGGTTGACAGAGCAGTCTGCCGTGGAGGTTGATCATGGCGCTTGACCTGTCCATGCTCGACGAGCCGCACACGAAGGCGAGCGATGCTGTGCTGGATCTGCCGCTCGACGAGATCGAGGAGGATCCGGCACAGCCGCGCAAGACCTTCTCCCAGACGTCGCTCGATGTAATGGCCATGCGCATTCGCCAGAAGGGTCAGGTGGAGGTGCCGGTTACGGTGCGGCCAAAGCGTCAGGGCAAGTACCGTCTGGTCGACGGCGCGCGCCGCTATCGCTCGTCCCGTATCGCGGGCATGCACACGATACGGGCCATTATCGAAGCGGATCATGCCATTGATCCTTATACGCAAGTCGTCGTTAATCTCCAGCGCGAAGAGCTGAAGCCTGTTGAGCTGGCTCAATTTATCGCCGAGCGTCGTACGGCGGGCGATTCGCTCGGCGCGATTGCGGAGGCGCTGGGCATCAGCGGGCGAGATGTCACCGCACATCTGTCGTTGCTCGATGCGCCGGCATTGATTCTCGATGCGTTTCAGGCCGAGCGCATTCGCAGCATACACGGTGTATACGACCTTTGCCGGCTGCACGCGCAGCGCGCTGAAGCTGTGGATACGTTCATGCTGGAACACGCCAGCGAGGAGATCACGCGCAGCATGATCCGTCGTTTGCAGGAGGCAGACTGGCATGGGGCGAGTGTCGCGAAGATCGAGGCGCCACCTTCGGCGATGACGGGGCCGCCCGCCGTGTCAGGAGAGGACAGCCAGCCAGCGTTTGATCAGCCGGACGCGTCCTCCTCGCCACATACGGACGGCGCCGTCGCTTCGACGATGAGTGAGTCCGCTGCGCACCCTCTGCCGTTTCACAACCCTGATATCGAACGCGAAGCTAGGGCGCCGAAGCCCGACGATCCGACCCGCATCCGTAAACCGTTGCTGCTTGCCGATTACGAGGGCAGTGCGGTGATGCTGCGCCTCGACCGCACCCCTACGGCGCCGGGTCTGGGCTTCATCAAATATGAGGACGGACGCGGCGAGCTTGAAGTTGAGCTTGGCATGCTTCGCAACTGGACCCTGACCGATTCGAAGGTGTGACGATGAATCACGCGATCAGACGCTTCTGCCGCAACCTGTTCGTTACGCTGTCGCTGGCGTTGACCCTCTCCGCGGTGCCGACCTTAGCTCGTGCCGACGACTGGGGTTGTCAGGTCCTGCTGTGCTTGGCCAATCCGGGCGGCCCGGAGCAATACGGCGCATGTGTGCTGCCGATTGAAAAACTCTGGCAGGCGCTGAGCCATGGCGATCCGTTTCCGACCTGTGATTTCAGCGCGGGGCTCGTCAGCCTGCCGTCCGAGGTGCGCAATGCAATTCCGGCTGCATGGCTCGCGAATCTCGGGGCGGGGACCGGGGCGTCGAACACCTGGGCGAGCAGTGGGTATTGCCGCGAGGATCTGCTGTACTGGGGCGGCCCCGAGCAGAGCATTCCGCTGTGCCGGGCATCGGGTGCGATCAACGTCATGATCGACGGTCAGCTCTATACGCGTGTCTGGTGGGGGACGAGCGGGGTCGAGAGTAGTTCGACCATCACAGAATATTACGGCTCAACTGGTGTATCGGGCGTGTCGGACCAAGCCGTCTACGACCCGACCCAGGCGCTTGCGCTCTGGATGCAGGCGCAGGACGAAGACGATCGCTGGAACCGGTAAGGGGCAAGGCGATGATCCCGGTCGATCTTCCAATTCTCATGGCGCAGTGTGCGCCGGCCGTTCATCCGGTCACGATGCAGGCGGTGGTGCGTGCCGAGTCCGGTGGTAATCCGTATGCGATCGGCGTGGTCGGCGGGCGTCTCGTGCGTCAGCCACGCACCTTGGCCGAAGCTGTTGCCACCGCGGATGCACTGGCGCGGGTGGGGTGGAACTACAGCGTAGGCCTCGCGCAGGTGAACCGCAGCCACCTGGCTGAATACGGTTTAACCGGGATTGCGGCGTTCGATGCCTGCCGCAATCTGCAGGCCGGCGCCGACATCCTCGCGCGCTGCTACGCGCGGGCAGCAAGCCGTAACCGTACCAGGCAAGTCGCGTTGCGCGATGGCTTGTCCTGCTACTACAGCGGCAATTTCCAGACAGGCTATCGATCCGGCTACGTGCAACGGGTCGCCATGAGCGTGGGTCAAGTCTCTGCGCCGACCCGCCTGCAGGTCGTTCCGGCCATCGAGGCGCGCACTGAGGCACGTGAGGCCGTTCCCGTGGTCCCGGGCGAGCGACATCCGGCACACGCCGCACGGCGCGCCCGCCGGGATCTGGCGCCCGGGGAAGACGCAACCGATCGGCGGGACGTGCCGGACATGACTTCCACGCCGGACAACAACGCGGTGGTGTTCTGATGAAAGCGCTCATTCTTGCCGAAAAGCCTTCGGTCGCGGGTGACATCGCGGCAGCCCTGGGCGGGTTCTCGCAGATCGAAAAGACACTTTTCGAGCGCAACGATCTGGTGGTGACCAGCGCGGCCGGGCATCTCGTGCAACTGGCGGCACCCGAATCCATCGCGCGCCTGACGCCAGTGATTCCGGAGACCTTTGATCTGGTCGTGCGCGAAACCGCTTCGGAGCGGCTGAAGACCGTGCTCAAACAGATCCGTCGCCGCGACATCGGCACGCTCATCAACGCGTGCGATGCCGGCCGGGAAGGGGAGCTGATTTTCCGGCTCATTGTTGAATTCGCGCAAAGCGCCAAGCCGATCCGCCGCATGTGGCTGCAGTCGATGACGCCGCAGGCGATTCGGGACAGCTTCGCCGCGATGCGGACCGATGTGCAGATGCAGCCGCTTGCGGCGGCGGCCCGCGCACGGGCCGAGGCGGACTGGGTCGTGGGCATCAACGGTTCCCGCCTGTGCCGCAAGCTCACGGGCGTCACGACGCCCGTGGGGCGCGTGCAGACGCCGACCCTGATGCTGGTGGTAATCCGGGAGGAGGCGATCCGCACGTTCCAGCCACGCACCTATTACGAGGTGCATCTGAAGGTCGCGCTTGAAGCGGGTGAATTCGTCGCGCGTTGGCAGAGCCCGGAGGGTCGTGCGTCCGATCGCACCGAGCCGGACACCGCGGAGCGGCGTGAGCGGATCTGGAACGAGCAGGCAGCACACGCCGTCGCACAGCGCTGTATCGGGTGCGCCCTGGTGAGTATCACCGACGACACGCAGCCATCCCGGCGTGGTGCGCCAGCCCTGTTCGATCTGACCAGCCTGCAGCGCGAAGCGAACCGACTTTACGGATTATCGGCCAAACAGACACTTGATCTCGCCCAGGTCCTGTATCAGGACCGCAAGGTACTGACCTATCCACGCACCGATGCGAAAGTGCTGCCCGAGGATTACGTGCCGGCCATCACGCAGGTCATCGGCACGCTGGCTGACTGTGGCGCCCATGCCGTGCAGGCCCGGCGAATCCTCGAAGGTGGATGGATCCGGCCGACGAAGCGGATTTTCGACAATGGCAAGATCAGCGACCACTTCGCGATCATCCCGACGGGCGCATCCGCGTCCGGCCTGTCGGAGGCCGAGTGGACGATCTATGACCTCGTCGTGCGCCGCACGCTCGCCGCGTTTTATCCCGATGCGGAATTCGCGGTGACCACGCGCACGGTGGAGCTGCAGGACGATGTCTTCGTTGCCCGCGGACGGGTCATGGTGCAGCCCGGGTGGCTTGCCGTCTATCGCGCGGAAAGCGATGGAGACAGCAAGGCAGACTCTACCGATGCGTTGACCGCGCTGCCGGGCCTCAAAACCGGCGAGGCGAGCCGCAACGCTGGCCTGTCGGTCGTCGAAGGGCAGACGCGCGCGCCGTCCCGCTATACCGACGCGACGCTCCTGTCCGCGATGGAGCACGCCGGTCGCGAGGTCGAGGATGAAGCGCTGCGGGAGGCGATGGCGGAGTGCGGACTTGGTACACCGGCCACGCGCGCGGCAACCATCGAGGGCCTGCTGGCTGACGGTTATCTGGAACGTCAGAAAAAACTGCTCGTGCCGACCCCACGTGCATTTTCGCTGAAGAAGCTGCTCGTCATGCTGCAGGGCGAGGCATTGCTCTCGCCGCTGCTGACGGGCGAATGGGAGTCGCAACTGCGCGCGATTGAACGCGGCGAGTTACCCGCCGACGGGTTTCGTCAGCCGGTCGAGGCGTTTGTACGTTCCCTTGCGAAGCGTACCGAAGCAGTCGAGGCTGCAGTACTCGCAACGAATCCGCCGTGTCCGGTCTGCGGCAAGGCATTGCGTCGCGTGGTCGGCAAACATGGCCCGTTCTGGAGCTGTTCGACTTACCCGACCTGCAACACGGTTCTGCCCGACGAGCAGGGGCGACCCGGCCAGCCGCGGCCGAAGCCGGTGGCCAGCGAATTCAGGTGCGTCTGTGGCGCGGGTCTCGTACATCGGACCGGCGTCTCGAAGAGAACGCACAAACCTTACAGCCTGTGGTCGTGCAGCGCCTATCCGAAATGCAAACGCAGCTACTCCGATCGTGGCGGACAGCCGGATACCACGAGTCCCCCGCCTGATTGAGCTGAGCGGTCAGTCGTCAGGCAAAGAGTAATAGAGGGGTATGCGGTGTGATCCTGGTGGAGACATCCCCGATATCTGGTTAGCAATACTAAAGAGGTATGAAATGAAAAATCGTCAATTACATATCGAGATCGTCCTGAAGCGGGTCGGGGCATGTCTTCTGGCGTTGCTGCTTGCCGACTCTGCCCGCGCGCAGATTACTTCGCAGGCGAGCACGATCCTGAGCGACATCTCGACAGGGCTCACGGCGATCGGTGTCGTGATCTGCACGATCGCGCTGATGTGGGCGGGCTTCAAGATGATGTTCCAGCATGCGCGCTTCGGCGAGATTGCGAACATCTTCATCGGTTCCATGCTGGTGGGCGGCGCCTCGACCATTGCTGGCGTACTGCTGTCCGGCAGCTCGTCCTAAGCCGGGAGACACGCCATGTCCCCGCTCGATCTACGCGACGAGATTTTCAAGGGCTGCACGCGCCCTGCCATGCTGATGGGCGTGCCGATCGGACCGTTTATCGGTGCGGTGGGCGCGCTCCTGATCGCCGGCATGTGGACCTTCACGGTGTCGCCTGTGGCGGCGCTTATCGTGCTGTCGATGCTGATTCCCGTCGTGGTCACGATGCGCGCGATCACGCGTTACGACGACCAGCGGTTGCGGCAGACCTTCATGCACTTGCGCCTGCGTCTGCTGCAACGTAACCGGAAGTTCTGGGGCGCACATGCGTATTCGCCGACCGGAAAATTCCGGAGTCGCACGACAGGCGGGGTGACGGGCTCTGCACCGAAGTTCGATGCAGAGGCCGCGCGTGAGGTGCCTGTCGCTGATTTCGTGCCGTATTCGTCGCACCTGACGGATACCATCATCCGCACACGCGAAGGCGATTTCCTGCGGATTTTCCGCCTGGAGGGGATTGCGTTCGAGACGGCCGACCCGGTCGATATCCTTGCACGTCACGAAGGTTTCAACAGTCTGGTGCGCAGCTTCGGCACAGGCAACGTGTCGCTGTGGTCGCACCGCGTGAGCCGGCGCGTGAGTGACCGGTTCCGTGCAGATTACGCGAACAGGCGGATCGATGCGATGGCGGATGCGTACTACGACGGCTTCGCCGGCTACCGGATGATGGCGCGCGACCAGTATCTGAGCGTGATCTACCGGCCGATGCGCACGAAGACCGGCAAGCTGTTGCGCCAGGCGCCGCGCACACTCGATGCGATCCGCGAGGCCGAGCATGCGGCGATCAAGGCACTCGACGACCTGGGGCGCGACGTCGTGCAAAGCCTTGCGCGCTACCGGCCTGAGCCCCTGGGCACCTATCAACACGCTGGCCGTGAATATTCGCGTGCGCTTGAGTTCCTGGGCTACCTGCTCAATCGGGTCTGGGAGCGCATGCCGGTGCCGTCGGGCCGCATCGCGGACGCGTTGCCGACCTCACGCCTGTTCTTCGGTGGCGAAAAGCTCGAATTGCGAACCGCGAGCGGACGTCAATATGGCGTGATGCTCGATCTGAAAGACTACCCGGAGAATTCGGAGCCGGGCATGCTGAACGGTCTGCTGTACGGTAATTTCGAGTTTATCGAGACCCAGAGTTTTTCGGTTCTTGACCGCGCGAGCGCGAAGACGGTGCTCGAACGCCAGCGCGGCCGGCTGATCGCGGGCGAAGACGCGGCGAGCTCGCAGATCGCGGCGATGGACCAGGCGCTCGACGGTCTCGTCAACGGGACGTTTGTGCTCGGCGAGTACCACTACTCGCTCGCGGTGTTCGGCGACACGCAGGCCGAGGCCGAACGGGCGGCGTCGATGGCGCGGGCCACCTTGCAGGATGCGGGCTTTCAGGCGGCGATGGTGGATCTTGTGGCGGACGCCGCCTGGTTCGCGCAGCTGCCGGCGAACTGGCGTTATCGCACGCGCGAAGCGACGCTCAGTTCTCGCAATTTCTGCGGGCTGTCGAGCTTCCACAATTTCATGTCCGGCAAACGGCAGGGTAACCCGTGGGGCGAGGCGATTGCGATCCTGAAGTCGCCGAGTGGCCAGCCGGTCTATCTGAATTGCCATGTGACGCCCGAGGACAAGGATTCGTTCGATGCGAAGGCGCTCGCGCATACGCTGATCGTGGGACAGGCGGGGTCCGGCAAGACCGCACTGGAAATGTTCATCCTCGCGATGCTGACGAAATACGGCGTGTCGCTGGCGCTGTTCGACAAGGATCGCGGCTGCGAGATCGCGATCCGATGGATGGGGGGCACCTACCTGCGCATGAAGCGGGGGGAATCGACGGGCCTCAATCCGTTCTGGCTGGAACCGACGCCGGGTAACGTGGATTTCTGGGTACGGGTCGTGACGCGTTGCGTGACGCGCGGGGACAAGCCGCTGGGCACGAAGCAGGAAGGGGACATCTGGACGGCCGTGCAGGCGGTGGCCGGCATGCCCAGGGAAGTCCGGCGTCTGTCGATGGTGCTGCAACTGCTGCCGAAGGACGGTGAGGACAGCCTGTACGAGCGCCTGGCGAAGTGGTGTCGTCCGGGGCGTCTGGGCTGGGTGCTTGACAACGCGACTGACCAGATCGCGGGCTCGGTTGCGCAGAGCCAGATTTTTGGCTTCGACGATACCGAGCTGATCGACGACCCCGAGATTGCGCCGCTCGTCACGATGACGATGCTGCACTACACCGACCTCAAGATTGACGGCAACCGGTTCGTGGTGATCCTCGCCGAATTCTGGAAGCGGCTGCAAAGCGATGTGTATACGAGCTTCGCCGAGGACATGCAGCGCACAGGGCGCAAGGAGAACACTTTCGCGATCTACGATACGCAGTCGCCGGCCGAAGTGATCGCCAGTCCTGCCGCGAAGGCACTGATCGGCCAGATGGCGACGGTCATCTACCTGCCGAACCCGACCGCGGACGCGGCCGACTATATCGACGGTTTCAAGCTGTCGAAGGCCGAATTCGAGATCGTGCGCAACCTGGGTGAGACCAGTCGGCGTGCGCTGATCAGGCAGGGTTCGCGCTCGTGCGTGGTGACGCTCGATCTGTCGGGCCTCAAGGCCGGCGCGGGCGAGGCGATCGATATCCTGTCGGGCTCGAAGGACAACGTCGAACTGCTCGACGAGATCCGCGCCGAAGTCGGCGACGACCCCGAGAAGTGGCTGCCGGTGTTCCAGCAACGTCTGGCTGCGCGGCGCGATGTGCAGACGAGCGCGAAGCGGACGGTCCGTCCGCATCCGCTCACGCCGTTCGCTGTGCAGCCTGCGTCCCAAACGAACCGGACAAACCCGATGGAGGCCCGTCATGGCTAGCGGCGTGTTTTCCATGGTCGGCAACGGCATCGAAAGCGGCATCGGGACTTATGTGACGCACACGTCGGCCGCGCTGTCGAGTGCCCTGGTGCCGGTAGTCACGACGGCCGTCACGGTGTGGGTGATGGCCTATGGGTTTGCTGTGATGCGCGGCGAGGCATCGGAATCGGTGCCGGCATTCGCCTGGCGGGCAGCGAAGATCGCGATCATGCTGGCGGTGGCGCTCGGCAGCGGCATCTATCAGTCGCCAGTCCTGACAGACGTCGAGAACGGCACGGGGATGCTGGCGCAGACCATTGCTCAGGCGGGCGGCGGCACGTGCTCGGCCGATGTATCCGGTGTAACGGGAACGGGCAGTACGTCTGCAAGCAGTATCTACACGGCGCTCGACTGCTACGACGCGCAGCTCGGCGCCGTCGTGACAGCCGACGTCAATCATGCGTCGCAGTCGGGCTTGACCGATTTCGGTGCGGCGATGGGCTATCTGGCCAGCGCCATCATTGTGGCGATCGGCGGATGTGTGTTCCTGCTGGTCGCCTGCCTCGAGACGGTGCTGGCCCGGGTCTTTCTCGATCTGGTGCTCGGCATCGGTCCGCTGTTCATCGCCTGTGGTGCATTCGAGCCATCGCGACGTTTCTTCGACTCATGGACCGGCAAGGTCGTGACCTATTGCCTGATGCAGGTCCTGATCGCAGCCTTTCTCGGCATTGCGCTGGCGGTGTTCTCGTCGGAGACGGCATCGCTCACGGGCCTGTCCTCCCTGCCGGCTGCCTCCGACAGCGGCAATCTCTACAGCGCGATCGTCACCCAGATGATGGGGTCGTCTTCCTCGACGGTGACCGACGACCAGTATTTCGTCGACGCACTCGGCATGCTTGTGACCGGCATTTTCCTCGCGATGCTGTGCTGGCAACTGCCCTCGGTCGCAGCGGCCCTGGGTGGTGGCAGTGCCGTGACGGGTGTCGGCGCATTCGCGGCGGGACTCGCAAGCCGGGCTGTGGCGGGTGCCGCAGGCACTGCACTCAGCCAGCTATTTATGGGCAAACCTCCGGGCAGCGGCGGAAGCATTTCGCGTGGAGGTGGCGGCGGGCTGGGCATGCCGGGCGGCGACGGGGCGAGGCCGGCCTATCAGCGCGCGGTGATGGACAACCTGAGCCGGGCGAGTACGGATCGCGCAGGCATGGCCTGATGTGCAGACCAGATTCTGGCCGATCGGTGACCCAACATCAATGAGGAAAATCATGAAACAGACATTCACGGCAGGCACAGGCCGGCTCATTGCAGCACTGTGCGTATCGATACTCGCGACCACGGTTCCGCCTGCGGCGCGTGCGCAGGGGATCCCCGTATTCGATGCCTCGGCTGTCGCGCAAATGCTGCTCACGGTAAGCAATCTCCAGCAGCAGGTCCAGCAGCTGATGACGACGTACAACTCGCTGACGGGCGTGCGAGGCTTCGGCAGCCTGTTGAGTAACCCGATCGTCGCGCAGTCGCTGCCGACCAACTGGCAGAGTATCTATACGGCGATCCAGCAGGGCGGGTACTCCGGTCTGACGGGTGCCGCGCAAGCCTTGCGCTCCGCAAGCGAAATCTACAACTGCCAGAACCAGTCCGGCGTCGACCAGCAGATTTGCCAGCGCACGCTGAACAAGCCGTTCCAGGACAAGGCGCTGGCCCAGCAGGCCTATCAGACCGAGCTCAATGAACTCAATCAGGTCCAGGCACTCGTCCAGCAGATCAATCAGACGCAGGATCCGAAGGGGATTGCGGAACTGCAGGGCCGTATCGCAGGCGAGCAGGCCGCGATCCAGCAGGAAACGACCAAACTGCAACTCTTCAGGATGCTGGCCGACACGGAAGATCATCTCGTGACCGAACAGCAGCATGAACTCGACCTGCAACGCTCGTCGAGCGCCCAGCGTGCACAGGACCGGCTGACGCCGGTGACGTTCGACTAATCAGATCATCCCGATCATGAAAAAATTCCTTTCAATTATTTTAGGTATCCTGATTTTATGTGAATCGGGATGCAGTAGCACGCCGCATCCTCCGCCCATGCCGGATGGACGTGATCAGGTGCCGGTCAATCAGGCACCCGCTTCCGGTGCGGATGGAGTACATGGACAGGCATCGACACACGCTGGAGGTGCGGCATGACGCTTCTCAAACAGTCGAACCGGGCGCTTGACTGGGAAGCGTCCATTGTCCAGATGCAGGAGCGCTCCGAGCGCCGTGCCTGGCGGGTCGCGAAGGTCGCGTCCGTTATTGCGGTGGCCTGTGCTGTGGCGTTCGCCTCGATGCTGCCGTTCTATCGCCTGATTCCGCTTCCCATCGAAGTGGATCGGCTGACGGGCGATGCCGAAGTCATCGATGTGCTGGATGCGCGGCACGTCAGGCTGACCGAGCTCGTCGACAAGCACTGGCTTACGGCCTACGTCCAGACACGTGAGCGCTATTTCTGGCCGTTCCTGCAGATGGACTACGACATCGTGCGGGTGATGAGCGACGGTCGGGCCGAGCGGGATTATGAGCAGATCTACGCCGGCCCTGATGCGCTCGACAAGGCGCTCGGGCCGGATATCGAGCGCCGCATCAGGATTCTGTCCACGAGCCTGCCGCCCGGTGAGCCGGGGCGGGCCGTGGTGCGCTTCATGCGTACGACGGTCGATCACGGTCAGATTGAGCGACCTGAATGTTTCCTTGCAACGATTGCCTATCAGTACAAGCCCAGGCTGCTGCAGCGTGAGCGGGAAGGCACGCTCAATCCTTTGGGCTTCAAGGTGACCGCCTATAGACGTGACGCGGACTATGGTGTGTGCCAGGACGACACGGCGTCTGGTGCGACATCGGCCGCAGTATCCGGCTCGACCCTGCCTGAGTCGTCGAGGGAGGGTCAGCGATGAATCCGGATCCGGTTTGGCGCGTTTTGCGATGGAGCATTGTGTGCGGCACGGTGGCGCTTGCAAGCATATCGGCTCTGGCGACCCAGGTACCAGGCTATCGCGAGGACAGTCGTGTGCGGCAGGTGCTTTACGACGAGGACGAGGTCGTGCAGATCACGACCGGGCGGGGCGTTGGTACCCAGATCGTATTGGGCGCCGGCGAGCATATTGAGCGCGTCGGAATGGGCGACAGTGGTGAGGCAGAGGGCTGCGGTCGCGCGCCCTCTGCGGATCGTGCCGACGCGCCCGAGCCCGACTGGAAAATTTCTGCCTGCAAGGGTGATTCCGACATCTTCCTGAAGCCAGGGAGTCATGCACACAACACGAACCTGATCGTGCATACCGACCGTCACGACTATGCGTTCGACCTGGTGGTGTTGCCGCGCCTGTCACCCACGCAGACCGGCAGCGAAGGCGCCATGTATCGCGTGACGTTTTCGTATCGGGACGAACTGGCCGCGCACGATGCGGCCCGAACCGAGACGCATCTGATCACGCAGCGCGAGGCGGCGCCCCCCGTCAGGCGCAATCTCTCGTACACCATGCAGGCCGTATCCGGCTCCGACGATATCGTGCCGTCGGCGATGTGGGACGACGGCCGGTTTACCTATATCGAGATTCGCGGCAACCGGAAAATTCCTTCGGTATTCCGGATCGCCGAGGACGGTTCGGAACACGTGCCGGACAGGCACATGGAGGGAGACCGGATCGTCCTGCACGAAGTGGCGCGACGCTGGGTGCTGCGTCTGGGAAACGAGGCGGTCGAACTGTGGAATAACGCCTATGACCTGAATGGTGTTCCGCCCGTCGACGGTACGACTGTTCCGGGTGTCGTGCGAATGTTGAAGGCACTTCCAGGGCAAGCCGGGCAGGCAACGCAGGGAGGTCGCAATGAGTGACGAACTGAACCGTCCGTCGGGACTGGAATCGTCGGAGCCGGGACCGGAACAACAGTCGGCGCCGCGTAGCGTGAATGGGCCGGGTGCGGCGCAGACCGATGCACAACACGCTGACCTGTACGATGTGCCGCCGACGCCGCAGCGCGACGTGCCGGTCGTAGCGGCCATGGCCGATACGCCTTCCCCGGCGCCGGCAGGCGAGCGTGGCGAGCCGGCAAGGCCTGAGCATCCGGATGGATTCCCGGACCTCAACCGGTATCGGCAGGGTGCCAGTGGAATCGCGAAGCGCTGGCTCGGGATTCTGGCGTTTGTCGCGGTGACCCTGACTGGCGCGATCTGGGGCGTGCATCGGGTGGTGGCGCTGCATCAGGCAGAAGCCAAACATGCCCGTGACGTGGCGAGCGACAGGCCGGCCGGCGGGCGCTCGTTTGATACCGCGGCGCAGTCCACGTCGAGCGCCTCCGGCACGGCGCCGTTGTCGGCCGTGGCGCAATCGGCCGCTTCGGCCGCATCGATGACCCGGATGGCCTCGCAGCCAGATGCCTATGCGGGTTCGCCCATGCAGGCGAACAGTCAGGTCGCACCGCGACCGGCTGCGAGCTGGTACGACGCGGATTTGATCATCGGGTCGGGCGATGCGCCACCCGAACCTGCTGCATCCAGTACACCGGGTACAACCGGCAGCTTGTCCGGGGCGGTACCGGCAACTGTTGCGACCAGTGGCTCGCCCAATGCGCTGACGGCCGCACTCACGCCGACCCAGATGCGCGCGACACAGGCGAGCCTGGCCGGAAACCTGGATCTGCGCCTGTCGGCCGGTGCCAAGATTCTCTGCGCGGGTGACACGGCATTCGACTCGACCCTGGCCGGGATCAGTACCTGCACGGTCACGTCCGACGTGTATTCGGATAACGGTCATGTGCTGCTGATTGAGCGCGGCTCGACCATCAATACCGAGTTCCGGTCTGCTCCAGTCCAGGGACAACGGCGGGTGTTCATCCTGTCAGCACGTATCCGGACGCCGAACGGGGTTTTCGTGCAGATCGACTCGCCGGCAGCCGACGCGTTGGGTCGCATGGCGATCGACGGCGCCGTGGATAACCACTGGGGCGAACGCCTGGGTGCGGCCTTCTTGCTCTCACTTGTGCAGGACTCGATCGGCTATCTGGCCTCGCGTAGCGATTCGTCGAACGGAACGGTGGTGTTCGAGAACACGGAGCAGACCGGTAATGACATGGCGGACAGGGTGCTCAACAGCACCATCAATATTCCGCCGACGATCACGAAGAACCAGGGCGCGGATTTCCTGATCGTGCTCGCGCGCGATATCGACTTCAGCAGCGTCTATCAGCTGGAGGCGAAGTGATGAGCCTGCACGACATCGATGAGCGTTTGCCGCCCGATGCGGCGCTGCGCATCCTGATGCCGGAGATCGCAGCGCTGCTCGCGACCGACGGCGTGACGGAGCTGGTCATCAACGAAGCGGGCCGGGCACTGACCGAAACGGAGGCGGGCTGGCGTATCCACGAGATGCGCGGCCTCACGGCCGAACGGCTGGAGGCGATTGCGGTGGCGGTCGCGACCTTCACGAGCCAGGGCATTTCGGCGCAGCGGCCGATCCTTTCGGCGCTGCTGCCCGACGATGAGCGTATCCAGATCGTGATGCCGCCCGCCGTGCCGCCGCGCACGCTCTCGTTCACGATCCGTAAACCGACCTCGTCGGTCATCGCGCTTGAATCCTATCGCGGGCGTGGTGTCTTCAAGGATACCGTCTGGCGTGCGCCGGCGGGCCTCGACCGGATACGTCGTGCGCTGAGTCCGGCCGACCGGCATCTGGTCGAGCTGCTGGAGGCCAAACGGTTTGTCGAATTTTTCGTGGAAGCGGTGGCCGGTCGCAAGAATATCGTGCCGGTCGGCGACACGGGCTCGGGCAAGACGACCTTCACGAAATCGCTGTCCCTCCATATCGGCAAGACCGAGCGCGTGATCACGATCGAGGACGTGCGCGAGCTGTTTCTGCCGCATCTCCAGAACGTCGTGCATCTGCTCTACAGCAAGGGCGGCCAGGGCCATGCGAAGGTGACGCCAGCCGACCTGATCGCGTGTGCCATGCGCATGAAACCGGATCGCGTGCTGCTCGCGGAGCTGCGCGGCGCCGAGGCCTTTGACTTCCTGAAGCTGATGACGACGGGGCACGAGGGTTCGCTCTGTACCTATCACGCGCGCTCGCCGGCCGTGGCTCTCGAGCGTTTCGCGCTGATGGCGAAGGAACACCCAGAGGCGCAGGGCTATGACGACGTGGCACTCAAGCGCCTGTTGGCACTGACCGTGGACGTGATCGCGCATCTGGAAGCGCGCCCCACCTTCGATGCACAGGGTCGCCAGACCGGCAAGGTCCGGCGCATGACCGAGATCGCATTCGATCCGGTCAGGAAACTGGAAGCGTCCTGAAGCGGACTGGAAAAAGGAGAAACGATCATGGCACGAGAGCAGATCAGGCAGCGCGGCGCGTTGTGGTTTGGCTATAACCCGGTGGTCGGCTGGCTGATGGAGGCGACGCCGCAAAGTGCGGCCATTCTGCGCGAGGTGCGGGACGGTTTCGATCCCGATGCCTGGAAGGCGGGATTTACGGGCCATACGGGCCTGACATTCGAGGCCCGACGCCAGCTTGCTGCGCGCGGCCTTCAGTCCGAAGCGCTGTCGGGCGAGATCGTGGCGGCGTATTACGCCGAGCAGCAGGACGCGGCCCGTGGCCAGAGCTATCCGTATCTGCGCGTGAAGCTCGTCGATGGCGACGAGGCTTATCTGGTGTCGCTCGGACTCGGCACAGGCCCCGCACAGATGCTCGTGCAGAAACTGCTGGGCGTCATGCCGGGCGATCGCGTGCGGATCACGGCCTTCGGCAAGATCGAGAACGGATACGCGAACCATGCTGTGAGTCTTCGAGATGCGCAGGGGCAGGAGATCCGCGGTCCCGGCGGATTGTTTCGCGTGGCTGAAACGCTCGTGCAGGACAGGATCGCAGTGCTGCGCGGGCAGGGGCTCGACAGTCGTGAGCTGATCGCCCAGGCACGGGCGCAGGTCAAACTCGAGTTCCATCGTCGCCTGATCGATGACCAGATCGCGCCGTCCTTTGCCGGTTACAGCAGCGGTGCCAGCGTACCGGTTCCTTCTGCATCGGGCGACGAATCGCATGCCGATGCCGCCGATGCAGATTCGGCGGCCGGATTCGACGACGCAGCTGACGGCGTGCCGTTCTGAGCGACCGGAGGCATGCGCCATGCGACATCTACTCGGTTCTCGTGCGCGCTGGCTGGCGGTTGGCCGGGCGCCTGCGATCACGGTCGCCGTGCTGATCGCGATCGCAAGCGCCTTGATCGCCGCGCTCTGGATGGCGGGCTTCGTCTTCTTCGCGCTTGCGCACCACAATCCGCTGCGGGCCGGAGGCTTTGGCTATATCGACGCACTGACGGACTGGTCGAACGGCTGGCTGCGTGGCTACGGCAAGCGTCTTGCCATCTCGGGTGTGATTGGCGGCGGACTGGCATTCATCGGGCCGCTGGTGCTGATCGGCGTCGTGCGCGCGCAGATGGGACAACGCGAGCTGCACGGCAGCGCGCGTTTTGCGACCGAGGCGGAAATCCGCAAGGCAGGCCTGCTATGAGCGCCGTGATTGCCCTCGCCGCGTCGAAGCTGGCTGGGCCGCCGCTTGTAGTCGGCGTGTGGCACGGACGCTATCTGAGGTTCGCGGGCCAGCAGTTTGTCCTGCTGGCGGCGCCGACGCGCTCGGGCAAGGGCGTGGGGATTGTGATTCCCAATCTACTGTCGTACGAGCATTCCGTGGTGGTACTGGACGTGAAGCAGGAGAATTTTGCAGTCACGGCCGGGTTCAGGCAGGCGCACGGCCATGAGGTGTATCTGTTCAATCCGTTCGCCGAGGACTTCCGTTCGGCGCGCTACAACCCGCTGTCGGCGATCTCGGCAGGCATCTTCCGTGTCGGCGACATCCTTGCGGTCGGGTACGCGCTGTATCCGTCAGGCGGCCACGATTCATTCTGGAACGACTCCGCTCGCAATCTGTTCCTTGGGCTCACGCTCCTGTTGTGCGAGCTGCGCGATGCGGGCGCGCGAAAGGGCACCGGGGATCTGAACCTGCCGGACTACCCGGTCACGATCGGAGAGGTGCTGCGCCAGTCGTCCGGCCGGGGCGAGCCCGTCAAACAGTATCTCGGTGCGATGCTCGCGAACTACGGCACTGTGCTCTCGGGCGCATGCGTGGACGCATTGAACCGTTTCCTCGCGAACGACGACCGGGTGCTCGCGAGCATCCTGGCGACGTTCAATGCGCCGCTCGTGATCTGGGCGAACCCGGTCGTGGATGCCGCCACGAGCGCGAACGATTTCGACCTGCGCGATGTGCGCCGGAAGAAGATGACTGTCTATCTGGGCATCACGCCGGATCACCTGGCCGAATCCGCTGTGCTGCTCAATCTGATGTTCTCGCAGCTCGTCAATCTGAACACGAAGAAGCTGCCGCAGGACGATCCAGACCTCAAGTACCAATGCCTGATGCTGATGGACGAGTTCACGTCGATCGGCAAGGTCGGGATTATCGCCAAAGCCGTGTCGTACATGGCTGGCTACAACATGCGTCTGCTCGCGATCATCCAGTCGGTCGCGCAGCTCGAATCTGTCTATGGGCGCGAGGACGCGCGCACGTTCGCCACGAACTGCGCGATGCAGCTCCTGTATCCGCCGCGCGAACAGAAGGACGCGAACGAGTATTCGGAGATGCTGGGTTACTTCACGCAGAAGTCGGTCAGTGTTAGCCGGCCGCGTGGCTGGAGTGCCAAGGGCGGCCCGAGCGAAAGCGTTTCCGATCAGCGCCGTGCCTTGCTGCTCCCGCAGGAGTTGAAGGAGCTGGGGCAGGACAGGGAAATCATCCTGCTCGAAAACACCAGGCCCATCCTGGCGAACAGGATCGTCTACTACCGCGATCCGGTGTTTCTGTCGCGGGTTATGGCGGCGCCTGCCGTCCGACCGCTTGACGTGGCGGCCTACCAGGCGCGCGTCGAGTACCGCCTGCGCGATGTGTTGCGTACGGATCTGGACGAAGCCGGGCGGCTCACGGTGCCGGTCGAGCATCTGGAAATCCTGGCTGACATGAACGTGCAGGGGCTACCGGATTCGACGGAGGCGTTTGAGGACGTGGCCGACGGGGACGTGCCGGCGCTGGTCGACTGGTACTTCACGAGCGTTGGGGTGCCATCAGCCCCGTTGCGTAATGCGCTGGAGCAGGTCGACGCGGAACTGGCAAGTGTCGAGGTGTCGAGTGAGCCGGAGCCTTTGGCACCCGAGATGGCGCAGCGAGTACTGGATAACGATGTCGAGTTCTTCGGCGGTAGTGTCGAAGTGGATGGCGAGGCGTTGGTGATGCCTTTACCGACTGACGTAGGCGATGGCTCGGTGGCTTGGGGAGACGACGGGGCTATGTCGTCGATGCTGGCCGATCTGATGGTTTCAACAGACAAGCCTGCGTTCGGCAAGTCGTCGCCGCGCGGAAAGGCCGCGCGGCGTGCATCGTCGTCCAGATCGAAGAAGACAAACGCAGCGACGATGGACTGAGCATATCCGGGCCGCGGCATACAGATCGAACAGATCGGTGCAGCCGTTTCGGGTAAGGGGCCGTCCGGCAGTGTATCCGGATAGCCATTTTTAAAGTAGTAAGAAAGGAGTACATATCATGAGTGATGTTGCCGAACAACCGAAAACGACCCGACGTAGCCGCAAGCATCCCGCCACAAAGGGTGCCCCGGCAGAATCTCTAGATTTCCCTTCGACGGCGGAGGACAGTACGCCCGCGCGCGCGGATAGCCAACCTGCCTCGTCGAAGCGCCCATCGGCTCCGGATGCGGGCACCGACGGCTCCGCGGAACAGTCGCGACAGATCGGCAATCCGCTGTTCGACTTCAAGGATGTACCGATGGAGATCCGTGCCGTGGCACAGCAGCGTTTTGGGGCCGATGTGCGGATGGGCGTACCGCGCGAGAACGGGTTGTACAAAGGTGAAGTGTTCAACACCGATCGCTATCTGGTGCAGGAGGTGGCGACGCGTAGTGTCGTGTTCCACGACAAGCAGAACATGGAGTTCGTCGACAGCCGTCTGAAGTGGTGTAACGAGAATCAGCGGCTCAATGGGGCGGAAGTCCAGGTCGGCTATACGGGTGATCATTCGAAAGTCTATCCGTATGACCGGCAGCGCGACCAGATGGAGAAGGTGGTTCGCTCACTGAAGAAGTCGGCGACTGAACTGGGGTTAGGCGAAGACTTCGGCCAGCAGCTCGACGCCGCTAAGGGCAAGTCCTGGGAACGGGTCAAGGCGGCGCGCGGCGTCGCCCTGGAGGAGGTGAAAGCACGTCAGGCACAGCGACAGTCGAGGTCGCCCGAAGCGCCGGATCGTTGATCAGGTGCGGGGCTAAGTACGGACAGGCAGGAGGATCGATCAGATGGACGGGAACGAACAGGCCTCAGGGGGTGGGATCGGGCCGGCTGGCGATGTGGCCGGACTGGTCAATTCGGTCGAACGGGAACAACTGCGCGGATTTGCTGCGCCGGATGAACGATCGTGGGCAGTGGCCAACCAGGATGACACGGTTGCGGCGCGGCTCGATTCGGTTGATCCGGATGTGCTGGCGGCATTGAAGCGGCGGCGTCAGCAGGATCTGGCTGCGGCACGGGACGGCATGCAGGTGCCTGACTGGATGATGCCTAGTTCGTTGCCAGCCGGAGACGCTCGTGATGTGCCCTTTCCCGGCGGGGATGGCGGCGTGCAACCTGGTGCGTCGACCAGTACCCGGCAGATCGATCCCGGCCAAACGGAGACGTCGCCGGGTGATGTGCGGCAACTGTCGCCGTCGATGATCGGGCCGCTGGCGACGCCGCCGGAGAGCGTGTCAAAACGGTTCCTGCAGGCCGGCCCTCGCTATTTCCTGCGCGACGGTTCGCGCGAAATGGCGTTCGAGGATCGTGGTGTGCGGATGGTGACGGCGCATAACCGGCCGGACATCGCTGAGTCGATGGCGGAGATGGCGCTGGCGAAGGGCTGGACCCATATCCGCGTGAAGGGGCACGAGGATTTCCGGCGGGCGGTCTGGCTGGAGGCGGCCGTGCGCGGGATCGGCGTGACCGGTTATGCCCCGAACGAGCATGATCGCGCCAGTCTGGCCGAACTGATGCAGGTGCGCATGACGAACCGCGTTGAGCAGGTACCGATGCCTGGCCCACAGGCATCTGAGCCGACTGCGGGCGACGAGGCGACGCCGGCGGCAGGGTTAGCCGGCCGGCTGATACGGCACGGGATCGCGCCGTATCAGCATGAAGCGAACGGCGCGCGCTCGTACTTCGTGACGCTACGTGATGCGTCCGGGACAGACCGGACCGTATGGGGCATGGATCTCGGGCGTGCGATGCAGGTCAGTGGTGCGCAGCCGGGGCAGATGGTCACATTGTCGAATCTGGGACGTCAGCCCGTGACCATCAACGAGCCAGTGCGGGATGCGGCAGGCCAGGTGATCAGCGAGCAGGCGAAGTCGGTTGAGCGCAATGTCTGGAAAGTCGAGGTGGGCGGCCCGGAACGGACACCGGCGCAGAGCCAGACGCAGCCGCCCCCGGCTGCAAACAGCTCGCCATCGCCAGGTGATCGGCCGGCTGCCGTTGTTGATCCGCCATCTCGGCCGGGCACCGTGGCAGATATCGATTCGACGGGCTGGTTGCCCGAATCAGAATTTCGCGGCGAACTCGTTACGCACGGGCGCGCGCCGTACCGGAATCGGGCAGGGGCACAGCCGGCGTATTTCGCGACGTTGCGCGAGGCCAATGGAAGCCCGCTGACCGTGTGGGGTACAGATCTCGAGCGTGCGCTTTCGGTGAGCGGCGCGCGGGCCGGCGAGCCGGTGCATCTGGTGAACTATGGTCGCCGCCGCGTCGCGGCCAAGGTGCCTGCGGTCGATGGTCGGGGCGATGTGACGGGCACCGAGCGCCGTATGATCGAGCGTTATGTCTGGCGGGCGACGGTCGAACGACGGGACCGGCGGCAGGCAGTCGAGGGCGGGCGAGACGATCCGCAGCGCGCGCTGCATATGAGCGTGCTCGCCGAAGCGATGCGGGCAAAGGGGTTCAGCGAAAAATCGGTCGCGAAGGTGCAGGCGAGTGCGGGTGAGATCATGGACCGGTTGCATGCGCAAGGCGTCGTGGTGCCGGCGCCGCGCGTGTTCGATCCAGCGGGCCGCGTGCAACGGCCTCGCTCGCGCGGCAATTCCCCAACGCGAGCAACGGCGCCAGAAGTCGAGCGTCTACTACGACCGGCTACGCCAGTCGTGCCGTCGCGGTGATCCTATGAATCGTTCAGAGAACCGCGGCTCCAGATCGGATCGCATCGACGTCCCGCTGGGCGATATGAAGGGTGAGTTTACGGCGTGGTGCCAACGGCAGGGCGTCACGGTCAACGACGCCGTCCGTCAGATGGTGGCACGGGTGCTCGGTATGGACGTGCGCCAGCTTCCGCCTGCCGTGTTAGCCGACGGCGACGGGCGTGTCTCGATCAAGGTGCAGTTCAGCCAGGGCGAGTACGAAGCGGTCAGCCAGACGGCGGCGCACATGGGATTCACATTGAGCCGGTTCCTGGTTGCGATAGTACGTGCGCAGATCACGGGCACGCCCCAATTGGGCGCGCGCGAGGTAGCGGCGCTCGAGGCGTCGAATTATCAGCTTGCCGCGATCGGCCGAAATCTGAATCAGCTCGCGCGAACCTTGAACGCGAATCCTGCCCTGGCGGCTCAACGCGGCCGCTTGATCGTGATAGACGCGTTACGCCGGGAACTCGAAACTCATCTTAAGACTGTCCATGACATGCAGCGCGCCAATCTGGCGCGCTGGCGTAGGTAGGAGTGGGTATGCCGACGCCGATGACCAATGCGAACGGCCTGCTGCTGCAGTGGGGGGATCGTCTTTTCTATGAGCCCGTGCGAGCGCGCAAGGCATCGCGTATCAGCAGTGCGGCCAGCGCCAGTCGGCCGGCCGCGTTGCGCGCGCAGATCACTCGCACGGTCCAGCGAGTGCCCGAAGTGATGGTGAAGATCACGAACCGGAAAGGCGCGCATAACGGAATGGGCGCAATTCGCACACATCTGGATTACATCAGCCGTAACGGCCGGGTCGATCTTGAGGATCAGGATGGCAATCTGGTTTCTGGTCGACTGGAAGTTCGTGATCTCGTTCAGATGTGGCGGAATGCCGGACGCGCGATCGAGGAAATGAGCACCCGGCGGGAAGCGTTCAACGTCATGCTGTCGATGCCACCTGGTACGGACAGGGCCGCTGTGACGGATGCGGTCCGGGCATTCGCTCGCGATGAATTCGGAGGACAGCGAGACTATGTGTTCGCCGCACACGCTGACGAAGCGCATCCGCACGTGCATATTGTTGTGCTTGCCCGTGGTCGCGACGGTCGCCGGCTCAATCCGCGCAAGGCGGATCTGCAACGATGGCGCGAGCGGTTCGCACAGGAATTACGCGACCGGGGTGTTGAGGCGAATGCGACGCCACGGCGCACGCGTGGCGTGACACAGCGATACGAGCGGCAGGCGGCCAAGCACATGCGTGTGCGAGGGATTGAGATTCGCGGGCGCGATGAATCCTTTCGTGATTCACAGACGATATTCAACGGTCACCTGCCGACCTTGTCGGTTTGGCGTGCGGTGGCGGATGTTCTCGCCGAATCTTCCGATGCGAATGACCGACTGTTGGCGCAGAGAGTTGCGGGTTTTGTGCGGCGGATGCCAGTGGTAGCGAATTCGTACACGTCGAAAAACGCGGATATTATGTCACCAAAGACTTTGCGAAGGGCAGCACAATCACAAATTCCATTACCTCGGGAAAATAAGCCAGAGATTGAGCGTTGAACAAACACGGTATCCGTATTTCGTAGATGATGTCGGCGGTCTTTGCTACATTGCGAATCTGGGCACCCTAACCGTGCGCCGATCGGTGGACGCATTCCTCCAGGGGGCGCCCACCCCATTTCTAGTGGTCACAGCGGCCGTTTTGGGGCCGCTGCAATCGTTGTAACCAACGGCAAGATTCCGCGGGCGGTAAAGTATTGGTGGCTAAATCGCGTCGAAAGCGTATAGCGTCTGTCTTTTACGTCACGAGAGTCGGTTGTCGCGGCTATGCAAGAGCGGGCTCCGACGGAGATTAGCCTATCGTTCTCTATTTCGATCATAGGTCGTTACCAATCCATCCCCACCCCAGCGAAGTCCGATGGATTCCGGTGCTGCGGCGCCGAAGTGTTTCCGAATAAAGTCAACCGGTGGCTGTCCCCGCGAAAAAATAAAACGTTCCGCACTCGACAATGCGATTCGGTTAAATCGCGCAACACCTTTCGCGTTCACCCTCATGATAAGGCACGCGTTTCGATCCAATCGTGACACCGGTGTCGGCAGTACCTCAAGCGCTAATGTAGGCGTAAGGGGCGCATGAATATCGAACGGAAGAGGCCCCGAGCGCCACGGTTCCTTAGCCGTAACTCCCGAATCGCCAAACAACAACTCTCGGTCGCAATCCACCACGACGAGGCCAAGGTCCGCGTGAGATATCACGTCACGATAGAGCCTGAAGACTTCAAGCATGCTATTCAGCGCAACGGACTTGATGGCTTGATTACGCGGAAGTTCCAATGGAAGCACGACTCCATGCTTATCGTGAAATGCAACGAGCTTGGCGAGATACGACGGATTGCGCACTAGAAGGGCTGCGATATACGAGTCAATCGCTTTTCGATGGTCGGAGGAGAGCGGCATGATTTGAACGTCTTGGCACGCGACGAAACCAAGGTCGTTTGCGTCGCGTGTTTTCGTCGACGGTGCAGGTGGCCGGCGAAATCGAAGAAGGCCGTCCATGCTGATCAACCGCGTGAGCGCGCGAACAAAGGGTGTTTCGATTTCAGCGGAGAACCACTGTTCAATGGTGACGTCTTTGTCGCCGGTTACTTCAAATCGCGTGTACAGCTCACCCTGTACGCCGACATTTATGGGGCTTGCGGCGAACGAACTTCCGTCCGATTTTACGACGTTGATCAGTCCGTTGTCCCCTGTCCAGTAGCCTGATTGTAATTGTGGCCACCAATGATGGCGCTTGGGCTGAGGCGCCTTGCTTAGTCCGTTTTCCACTGTCCTCTTATTCTCGGTTTGGTTGTGAAATTTGAGCATGTTCAAACGAGGCCCTGGTTCCCCGGGTCGGCCCAAAATGCCGTTGCGCGATGCTCGTCCTTCGGAACCCCATAGAAGCTCGTCTAGACGATCAATGGAAACGGCCACAAGGTTAGAGAAACAAGCTCTCGTGCACAGGAGGGCATGCTGGTTAACGACCTCGGCGCCCTGACAACAGCCGGAATGCAGTTATGCGGACTTGCGCTTTCGTTTTGTATATCTCACGCCGCTATTACCGCTTATTCGTGCCCGCTCAACGCCTCGCTGATTTTTTCGTGAACTTGTTCCTGCGCCTTCTCCAGTACGGAAGGAAGCGTCCACTCCTTCACGTATCCCGTCAGGAAGTCGCTAAAGAGCATGCGGGACGTACGGCCGTCTTGGTTGGCCAGTGCAGCTTCGCGAAGCAGGTCAGGCAGTTTGACTTCACCGACCCTGACGCATCCCATCAGTCGCTCGAATTCCTCGATGCCCATCACGAACACGTTGGACAAAGGCAGGCGGCTCGCCGCATCCTGGTCCGGGTAGCCAAACTCGTCGGTCGGAAAGAGTCGTTGTAGCATTTCACCACCCCCGACGTATAACTCACGACTGGTCACGACCAGCAGAAAATCTTGCTGCTTGCGAAACCTCTCGCCAAGCACCGGATTGTCCCGGATGAGTCCGCCGACCTTCCAACCCTGCGCGATCGCGTCCCGCACGCGCTTAGTCTTCCGGTGCGCAACGAGCGAGCTATCCTGTAAAAGCACGTCGTCCGCGAAAAGACTCATCTTGGCCTCGACGAGGATATTGCAGTTGCCGTCACCATCGATTACAGCCTCGACGGCTGGTGAGTGGCCACCAGCAATTTCCTTGTAGGTAGCCTCGGTCATCAGGGACACGCCAGACTCTGTGGCGAGTTCAGTGACATAGTCCTCGAATACCCGACTGAACGACCGGGTGTATTCCTCGCCGTACAGATCGGAAAGCCGAAGGTGCACAATTTCCTCAATACCCCGAGCGAAAACGAGCCGGTGCCAGCAGTGCACGCTCCCGTCGCGCAGTTGTACTAGCGGAAACCTTTTCACGTACGGGAATTCGTAGAGCTCTGCCATGCCACGGACCTTCTGCGCCGCGTCTTTGCGCAGTTCATCTCGCAGACTGGCGATGTTACGGGAAAAGATGTCATAGATTCCGTCGACAGATGCGCCATATGTCTCGCGCAAGGGCAGCATCCAGTCGCGTCTGAACGGCAGGTTGCCGTCAAGAACAGCGGCGTAAAGCGCAAAGGAGAGGACCATAAACACGTCTGGTTCCATGCCGAAAGCGTTTCGGAACTGCCCGCGCTCCTTGCGGTTCTCCGGTATCCGCGCATAGAGTGCTGGCCACCGCATGAAACCGCGGCTTTCCGGGCGCTGAAACTCGACCTGTGCGTGCATCAGCTTGCGAAGCATCAAGAAGATGTTCTTTGGCGCAGCATCATCCCGCACTCTCTCCGGCATGTCCCACAGTTCCTGCCGAATCCGGTTCATCTCGTCCATGGGCATGGCCGGACCGAGGCGCAAGTTGACGAGACTATCCTGCAGCGCCCATTTGACGATCAGCAACGTTAGCCATGGCGCACTCCTTATCTCCTCAAGGCGATCCGCCGGAGGGTTCCAGAGGATGAGCAACGCCGCATCGATGATCGACGACGCGCTATATTTGCGCAAACGGTTTCTAATGGAGCGATAGGCTTCCTCGATCCCGACTTTTTGCATTGGGATGTGCTCGGCCATCCGATATGCGAAAGGCACATCCCCCGAATATGACGATATTTTCATTCGCGTATGGAACCGGCCAGCTCGGTGAGTTTTCCGAAAACTGATACGCTACCACTTGAGCGAATCGGGCGAAAGCCGCATCGTGACGTCGATACTAGAAACACGACTCAAATGCACAATGCCGAAGCGATGCGGCCTCTGCTCGTCGGCGTACAGCTATTCCGACAGGCGAAGACCCGCAAGGACGGTGCGCCCCGGATGGCCGTACGGGGGTGCCTTATTGCTGTTTGGCTTTGACGCTCAGCTTTTCTGGTGGCCCCAAAAAGAAAAACGTACGCACCGCTGAGCAGACTGACCTTATCGATTTATCGCTGCAATCTTTGCGTGCTGGAGAGGCGTCGGCCGATCTGTATGTGGTTGTTGCCGTGTGCAGTGGGCACTTATTGGAATCGTTTGGGCGTTGGGGATGACGAGAATGCCAAGTCGGAGTTGACGATGCGCCACACTGCGTCCCAGGATACGGCTTCCGGCAACCTCGGGGTACCGGTTCCCTGAAATCAGAGCGCGCTAAAGATCAATGAAGCCTCCATTCAAAAAGACGATAATTGGCAGAGCGACGGAATTGCCCGATGCAGGGCTGCGCGGTCCGTCGAAATTCCCCATCTTGATCACTCCCTTCGAGCAAAAAATCGACAAAAGCGGCCCGTTCAAACTTTCAAAGGTCACGGACGAGTACCCGTACTTCTCAGATCTCTTGAACCGGATCGTTCAACAATCGATTCGAGAGCTCCCGGACTTCTCCGACGACAGCAAGATCGCAGTCATGTCCGACTTCGGTGGCGAACATTCGAGCGCGCGGTTTTACACCTACTCATTCCTTTTTCTTGCGTACAACAAGGTGGGGCCATTCGAAGAGAAGGTAAGGGAGCTGCGAAAGAAGTACGGTCTGCTCGAACATTACAGCGAGTTCGCATACAAGAAGCTCGCATCGGGTGCCAAGGCACGCGCGCTTCCCGAGTATCTAACGTTGGTCGATAGTTTCATCCACGGCGCGATCATTACCATCGCGATCGACAAGCGCATTGATACCGTATTCGGTGCGCAAAAGAAACAGGCTCATCCGGTCATGGTGAAGCAGTTGCAAGACGAAGGCCTCGGCGAATGGCACGGCGCGGGAGCAGAGAAAGTTCTTCGCGTAGCCAACATCATCGCGGCATTTGCATCGTTGCTGACGCACGAAGGCCAGAGATTGCTCTGGTACAGCGATAAAGATCTGATCAACGAGGACGGCAAGAAGTGGGACTTCACGCATACCCAGCAGATACTAGTTCGCGTGCTTGGCATGTACCTGTCGCATAGGCTCGACGTCGTCGGGTTTGCGAAGTCCTTCGACAAGAAAAGCCACCTGGATGATCTACTGAGCGTGCCGGATCTGGCCGCGGGTGTTGTGCAGGATTTGTTGCTGCAGAACGAGACGGGGGAAGATATCCCAGGCGGTGATGAAAAAGCGATGGTCATGCGATGGATTGCGACGCCTACGAGATACCTCTCGAAGCTCACCGTTCAAATAACACGGACGGCTGACGGTGGAATTGGCTTCGGGAGCGTCGATATGGTCGTCAAGCGATAGCGGGAAATGCAATCGGGTCAACACGCCGGACCATCATGCGCGCAACTTCAAGTTTCGGAGCGCTAGAGGCGTCGCTCGAGCAATTTCTCTGTCTGCTCGTCCACGACGATTCCCGGGACCTCGAACCCCTCGAAGACTTCGTAGAGCGGCGTCAACGCCACCTTCACATATTCGCCCAACGAGGACGGCGCTGTATCGAGTGGAACGGTGACCATGGATGTCATGGCGTCTTGTTGCGACGTTCGCGGGAAAATAGATCGCCCGGGATGCGCCCATGAACTAAGTACGCGCCCCCTAAGCCCTGTCCATCGGAACATGAACTCAAGGCTCGTTTGTTCGTTTGCCTTGAGCGCTTTCGCAAACGCGAGGGCGACAGCAATAGCCTCTGCTGTCCGAATGATCGGCAGGATCGGCTCCAGCGTTGTCATCGGAGTTGGCGCATTTGAGCCCGGAACAATGTCGTCATCGAGCGCGCGGTAACTATAAAAGTGGCCACTTGGCGCCTGTCGCATGAAATCGATATGCGTAAAGCTGGACGGGTCGAGCGCGACGATCAGCGTTTCCCAAGCACCGTCAAGCACATATGGTCGTTTGGTCTTGTCCGGAAATTGCCGGCTGCTCAGCCAGACTGGCCAGCCGGTATACGAAGGATTGCTCGATCCGAGCAGATTAGCGAATTCTTCCATCCCTCCCGGGGCCAGGAACTCGCCGTCCATGATCAACCCCACTTCCCATGAGCCGTGCTTTGGAAGGCTCACCTTTCGTTCTTTTACGACGGTTTGGAATCGCGCGAAGCCATCCGCCAAAATTTTCTCAAGACGGGCACGAACAGATTCCTGCGCGGAAGCATTGCCGGAGATCGCCGTCGCAAACTCGTGCAGCGCCTTTGGGTCCGCGCCGGCGAGGTGTCGACGCAGGAATCTCCCGATGTCAGCCTCGCGATTGTCGAAGCAGATCTCGACCACATCGCTCCAGTCCTTCCACTGTGCTTTTGCCGTGCTCGGGGTGTTGTTGCTGTTCAGCGTGCGAACGTACACCGCATCACGCTCGACAAGCACCTTTCCGCCATCGCCCGCGAGCTGTGCCTTCGCACAGACCGGAGTTCTAACCCCGGGCGGTACAACGATCACCGGATGAACCAGACCTTGATACTCGACGAACTCCACCGAGATCTCGAACGTATCGGATGCATACTTGGTGGCGAGACCTTGGATGACGTCGACGTGAAACGCTGAGCGAACGTCTGCGGGCACGCCGTCACCATCCTGCTGCAGCGTTTTGTCATCGAAGCCGATCACCAGGTATCCGCCGCCCCGGTTCCGAAGTGCGATCATCCCTTTAATGATCTTGGCCTGCCCGGCCGGTTCGGCCGGCGATATCCAGGTTTTGATCTCCACGACCAGGCTCTCACCCGGACGCTTCACCAACTGCTCGATCTGCTCACGATTGATGTCGGCCATTTTTTGCCTTCTTGTGTATTCGCGTGTGTCGTTACCTGTCCTTGGAGGATTCCTACGCGCTCTCCAAGGCGTCGGCAAACTCGTTCCAGAAATCAATCGTCGCGCGGCCGTATGTCTGGACGTCGTCGAGCGTGAGATAAACATCTTCACCTGACATGGGCCGATAGACGCGCGGCGTGCGCTTGAAAGGGAATGGGACGAATCCGCCATTCGCATGATGCTGTTCGAAAAGGTCTGGGCGACGCTTTTTCAGCCGCGCAGCAGACTCCCCGTCAGCATGCTTCACCGTATTTGCCACCAGTCGCAGTTCGCGGATTGTCGACCACGTCGGCAGTTTCCTGATGTCGAGTCCTTTTGCCTCGAGGCGCCCCCGCAACTCCTGGAGGTTCAGCAGCCCATCGTCATGCTCTTCTTCCGGGCGTAGGACTTCCCGCCGATGGAACGCGAGCAGCTGTTGCTCCCACGTATGATAAAGAATCGGGACGAATGCATTGAGGAGGGACTGTTTGACGGCCTGCATCCCGCAATAGTGGTCGTAGCCTGCTTCAAACGCGGCATCGGCTAACATCGACTCGTCAACATCCGGATCCGCAGGCATCGAAATCAGTTCGTCCCAGGTTTGTTGTTGGACCGCTGTAGCTTCATCCTCGATCCCGGCGAACGCGGGGAGAACACGCTGTTCCAAGGCGGTGAGCGTGCGTTCCAGATGCGGTTGAAACGAACTCCGAAAGTAGCGACGCCAAAACAATGCGTTGTGCATCTCTGCACCCTCCCCACGATTTAGGTGGCTCAGCGCCGGTGCGCTTGCCGCTCATCTGGAGCGGGGCAGGCGACGACAGTCTGCCGGCACGATACCAGCAAGAGCGCATTTACGGCGGGCGACCGTAGTCGGAGATAACGGACTGTTACCGGCAAATTCGGCCCGTTGGCCTATCCTGCACTCGGGCAGAAATTTTCATCGGTGAAAATGATTGGCCTTTGTGGCCAAACGTAGATTGAACACAAGAGCTTAGCCGATCGGTGGTCGCTACGGTGTGTGGCCATATAGTTCCGAAAAAGCCTGTACTAGGGTCTGGTGGTTGGGCATCCAATCGAGCTCGAAGAGGATTTTGCTATCTTCGGGCATAGTGAAATTACGTCGTGCAAGACGTGCCAGGAGATAGCTCAGGGCATAGACTGACAAGGTCGTGAAGAAGGTCCATTTGATGGCTGCATTGTTGTAGACCGGACCATTGCTTTGCCAAAGCGCACCGTCGCTCGAATCCGGCCGGGAGTGGGTGTAATTACATAGCTTTTGATACGTTGTGGCGAGCAGACTGGCATCTTCGAACATCCATTTTGCTTGTCCTTTTCGCAGGCTGCCGACTAGCCGCTTTCGGCATCGGCCGAAACTCAAATCAGATTTTCCGGTCTTCCAGTTGATGTAATCCTCGTTATCAGGATTGAGGTTTCCGTATGCACCGATCATCACGAGTTCGAGTGCTGTACGCAGCTCGGCGATCGCGGCGCGGTAGAATCCATGCAGGAAATTGAAGTTCGCGCACTGAAAGCAATCCGTAGCGTCAAGCAGACAGTTATACATCTCGTCTGGCCGGTCTGGATCGCCGATCCCCTTGATCCAGTCTCCCCAAAGCTCGTGCATGAGACGGAGCCGCGTACCGTTGTGATCGGAAATCCGTATCGAGACATCCTCGGGAAGATGCATGATTCCATCCCAAACGTCCTTGCTGATCAGGTCGGACGGGGGCGCATCCTGTCCCTCGCTGATCGCAAAGTCATCAGGTTCGAGCTTGCTGCGGACCGCCCGAAAATCTGCAAGCTGCAGTTTTTCCGACATGGGTAACAGGTAAGAAGGATTGAAGTATGAACGGTTGAGCCACTTTCCGAGTGGCGAATAGAGGGGGAGCGCATGGTGACGCCCATGATGGTGCAGTACCTTGTAGGGCTCTGTTGTTTGCGAAACGAGCCGCAAGCAATCGAGATCATTGTAGGGGATATGGTCTTTGACGAGGCGGCGGAAGAAAAGCGGGATGTCGATGTAACAGTGACAATCGCTGATGAGCATGGCGACATTACTGCATTCAAGGCGGTGGAGGTGAGTCATAAAGGAAGACGGATAGATGTCGCCAAGATGGAACAAATAATCGCGAAGTTAACCGATATGCCGAAAGTGACGCACCGGGCGATATTTTCTACGTCGGGCTATACCGGTCCTGCGTGTTTGAAGGCAAGGAAGCGAGGTGTGGAACTATACACACTTCAACGGTGGAAAAAGTCTATTGACCAGGATTTTCCAGATTTTAAAAGGGCCGGGACCCCGGGTGATTTTTTGCGCTTTCGGAGCAATTTGCTCTTCTGGAATAAATTCCGATGCACCTATGCCACCTCAAAATCTGAGTCATTTGCGAAATTGGATCCGGCGATTCGCGTCTTGAATAAAAATGGCACATGTCATGCCCAATGGTCTACCCTGGGCGACTGTCAAAAGGAATTGCTGGTCCGTTCTACTGGCGCTTTGAGTATGCTTGAGCCCGCCCAGGTGGCGTTCAAGGAATTCTCTCGAAGACTAAATTCTACCGAAACCGAATTTCAGTTTGGTCCCGAGTGGCCAAGCAGTCATACGCTAGATCTTTCTCAGGATGAGATATATTTGCAATTGCCCGAAGGGCGTATGACTCCGATTGATGAGATGACGATTGTTGGGTTTTTGCATTGGCGAAGCCAAATGATTCCGCTCGATTTTATGATTCTTAAAAATGTATTGAATGATTCGGTGTTTGCTGGCGCGGCGATTGCGGATATCGGCTCCGGCGATGGGCGGATGTTTGCCATGATATTTCCGGAGAAAGGACATCAGGTAGAGATCCATCGATTTCAAATCCCAAAGCAGCAGCAAAACAGGATTCGCGAAATCAATATTGGCGACAATTCGTATGATGGCGGCTATCGAATATCCAGACGGTAGCTTCGAGTGCCCATTAACGAGCCCACTTCTTGCGATGCGGTCGGGCGCGCGAGCCTTAGCCAAGAAACATCGGTCCCCTTTAAATTAGCCACATCATGTCGGGAAATAGCCGAAAGCTTGGGCGCAAGCCGCTCAGCAAGCAAGAACTGCTGCCGTTGCCGTCTGCCAGAGTGCGAGCCATGTCGCTTGAAAATCATCTGGCCTTTGCCGCTGTCAAGGCGGGAGCAGGAGGGCATGCGCAGATCAGTTGTCTGCTGCGCGTCGTGTATCTGGCTTGGTACCTACGTGACGCATGCTCGACTGATGCGAATGTCGGGTTGTTTCGGCAAGGTGAGCGGGCACTGGAAAGCTGTATTGAGCGCTCCGTGGCGAGCGGGGAATGGGTGTTTCAGGCGAGCGAGGAGTCGATCGTTGGACAGATACTGTCGCTGCACGACGTGCAGTTGAGTGTCATGCCCGCACATCGTTACTTGCGGGCATGGGAGCGATTGCAGGTGTTTTTGAAGTCGGTCAGGTGAGCATGCTGGATCGCTGATGCTGCGGCAGCGACCTATTGGTTACCGATCGTCGGTGGACGAACCACATAAGCACTTATCGATGAACAGATCGTCATCGGCTGGACCGTCCATGCACTAGTGGTCGGCATCGGCCATCGTGATCTGCATTCATCCGACTTTCTGGCGGATGGCATAGGAGATTGTCCATTGTGGGAGGGCGGCGGTCATCGTGCGGTAGCTCACCAAGCGGAGAGGGGGAGCGTACCGGTGCGGAATGCGCCGGTACGCTCAGGCCGTGCGGATTACGCGGCCAGCGGCAGGTCGGGCGCATCGCCGGATGCGTCCGTGTAGGCCACGTCATCCGCGCCGGTGCCGTCGTCGGTTGCCGGAATGTCCTCGGTATCCTCAAGGTCGTCGGCAGGTGCGCTGCCGTCCCCGAACACAGCAGGCATCCAGTGCGCGCCCACCGTTAGCCGCTCGGCTTCGGTAGCCAGATCACCCTTCTTGAGCTTGGCAAGCCGGCCTACCTCGGACGGCGCGAAGGCTTTGGATGCGTCGAGAATCGCGGCCTTCGATATGTGCTTGAAGTACCCTTCGGCGGTCGGCTTCCACCATGCCGCCATGTCCAGCCCGACCGCCTGGGCCAGTTCTTCGCCGGGGAGGGTTTTCGTCGCGCGCGGCGTGACCACGTCCACGGTGGAGGCGAGGCAGACGGCCAGCAGCGTGACCAGTGCGTCCTGCGGCATGGCGAGCAGCACGGCGAACAGTTCGCCACTGTCCTCGGGCAGCGAGGCGGCGTGCGACTGCTGTACGTCGCACAGCGCGACGGCGGCGGGCGACTCGGCCCAGTCCGGGGCGAGGCTGGCGAGCCGATCCTGAACTGTCAGCTTCACGCCGAGTGGCAGGTCGTGGCCGTAATACTGGCCGTGCAGGGTGGACTGCACCATGCCGTGCACGAGCGCGGCGAGCGCGACCTGAGGATGGCGGGCGACTTCGATCTGCAGGGCGGCGGTGCGATGGGCGCTCAGGCGCTGTGCGAGGCGGTCGGATAGCGAGGCTGATTCCGGAGCCGCGTCGTCTGCCTCTTCGCCGGGATCGTCCGGGCTGGCGGCGGCTGATCCGTTCAGGCCACGTTTCAGGCGTTCCAGCGTATCGAGCGCGCGGGCCTCGGCTTCGTGCAGCAGGCCGCGCAGCGTGACGGCTTCGCCGTCCTGTCCGAGCGTTACGATGGCCCCAGCCACAGTACGCACATCCGGGGTGTAGTGGAGCAGACCGGCATGGAGCGCGTCGAGACTGGCCGTGAGCGTGTCGCGCCGTTCCTGCAGAGAAGCGACCCTGTTCTCGTCCTCGGCCTCGGACGCCTCATCCAGTGCGGCGTCGGTGCGTTCGATGCGGGCTTGCAGGGAAGCGATGCGGCGGGTTTCGCGAGCGTTCGGTTCGCGAGCCTGCTGGCGGGCGGTGTGGAATGCCTGCCGGTCGGCATGGCTCAGATACGGCACGGCTTCGACCCAGGCCCATCCCTCGGCACGCAGGTTGGTGGCGAGCGCGTCGAGTCGGGCCTGTGCAAGCTGACCGAGCAGGGTGGAATCCCCCAGGTAGATGCCGCTGTCGTCCTCCGCGAACAGGTCGCGAATGACCTGACCGCCTGCCGCCGTATACGTGTCCAGTCCAACGAAGCGTGCGAGCGGATGCGCGGCGCTGACTTCGCGCGCGATCAGGCGCTCGCGCAGCGCGGCTGAACCGCGCTGCCAGTGGGGCGCGTCGTAGAACGCGGCTTCCTGCGCGCGATGGTCGTCCGTGATGGTCAGGGCCATCAGTTGCTCAAGCGTCACGTCGCCACCGCGATAGTCGGCCATCAGGCGCGGCGAGACGTTGGCGAGTTTCAGGCGGCGTTGCACGACAAGCGGCGACACGCCGAAGTCGGCGGCGATGTCCTCGACGGGACGGCCTTCCTTGACGAGCGCCGCGAATGCCTCGAACTGGTCGGCGGGGTGCATGGCCTCGCGCAGGATGTTTTCGGCGAGGCTCACGGTGCGCGCGGACGCATCGGCCACGAGCAGGCAGGGCACTTCATGGTCGGCGGCGATGCGCTTTTTCTTCGCGAGCAGTTTCATGGCCGTCAGGCGGCGGTCGCCTGCCACGACCTCGTAATGCTCGCCATCGGCGGCGAGCACGACGATCAGGTTTTGCAGCAGTCCGACGCGGGAAATGCTCGCGGCCAGTTCGGGGATCGACAGGCGGCGCGCGGTCTTGCGCACGTTGAGTTTCGAGTGACGCGGGAGCAGTTGCCCGAGCGGAACCAGAATCAGGTTCCTGGCCGGATCGGCTATGTCGAACGAGGCGACGGCGCGGGCTTCGGTTTGGGTGATCGCATTCATGATAAGGATTCCTTTAAAATTAAGAGAGAAACAGCGGAAAAACACAAACAACAGCACGACACAACACGGCGGCAAGCGCCGGGGAAGCGGAGGGGCTTTAGCCCCTCCGGGAACATCAGGCCTTGAGTTGGCGCATGCCATCGGCCAGCAGCCACAGCGCGCGATTGAGGCGCACGTTCTGGTCGATGCCCTGTACGGGCCGGGTCTGCTGGCGTCGGCCATTGGCCGCACGACCAGGCAGACCGCCGTTGATCAGGTTTTCCTGCACGCGGTTCATCACGCTCCACAGGTCGGCGTGGGCGTCGGCGGCGCGTTTCGGGGCGAGAATCTGCGCTTCGGTGACGGGCGCGGGGCGGGTGGGGTCGTCGTACTTGAGCGCGAGCGCGGAGCGCGCAAAGACTTCGGCTTCGCCTTCATCCAGCGTGATTGCCTGCATGGCATCGCGCGAGGTCTGGGCCTGCCCGAAACCCTGCAACACGGCATACGCGCCTTCGATGACCTGCTCGGCCACGTTGCCCTTGTGCGGCACGCGCACGTCTGCCACGGTGTCGCCGCAGACAAGGCCATTGCTGCACACGAAGCGGAACATGCCAGCGAGCATCTGATAGCTGCTGGTGCCGTCGTGCGAGTTCAGCAGGATGATTTCGTTGGCCTCGCGCCCGTCGATCTGGCTCGCGTGGCGCAGCCGGATCATGTGTTTCGTGAATTCGCGGCGGTCGTCGCGGCGCACGCGCGTCTGGCACACCATGAAGGGCTGGAATCCTTGGCCGCACAGTTCGCTCAACACGGCAGCGGTCGGGATGTAGCTGTACCGCTCCGACCGGCTGTCGTGGGCCGCGTCCGCGAAGATCGAGGGAGCCACGGTGCGGATGACGTCATCCGGAATGGGGAAGCGCGAGCGCAGCGAAGGGGAGCCCGACGCGAAACGGCTGGCAAGTTGCATGGTGTTGCTCCTGACAAAAAGAACTGGCTGTTCAAAAACGCCACCGGATTCCAAGATTTGGAGCCCGCTGTTCGGGTTGTCCGGTGGAGTCGGCGCAGGGAGCTGGGCTGTCCCGTTGCCTCCGTCTTTCCTGAGTTCATCGCCCGCGACGGTCAGGAGCGCGTGGGCCGGGGCCGTCAAGGAAAGACGTGGCCGGGGTGGGGCGGCCCGCAGCGTAGCGAGGACACGGCCGGACGCGCCTTGACGGCCCCGGCCCACGGGCTACAGTCGCGGGAGAGGTGATGAACGAGGGAAGACTGCGGATGCGGCAACGGCCGCAGACGGCGCTGGCTCCGGGCAAGCGAAGCGCGCAGGCCCGGATCGGGAAGCCGGGCCGGAGGTGTCAGGGATGGGAAGCCGGAAGGGCGAGACGCCGGAGGCGGCTCGATGCGGAGCACGAGAGCCCGACCCGGCCTCACGGCGTGAGGCCGGGGGACACCCGATGGTATGGCGTACGTCAATGATTGCGGTGCAGCCTGGATGCGTATTGCCGGATGCGCCGAAAGGTCATAGACCCACCAGGAAGCTTAGCATGACGACGACTTCACCCTGTTGTTCGAGGAGCCTGTTTTCTCTGGGAGCGGCGATAGTTGGTCTGTCGCTGTCCGGCCTGAGGGAGTCGTCGTGCGAGTCCTTTGGCCAGCAGACCGACATGTGCGCTGACCCCGACGCCGATCCCGGCGAAGAGGATGAGGAATGAAATCGCAGCGAGGCTCCAGCGTTGATAGGTCAACCCTTCTTTGACCGTCGTCCTGAGTTCTCCGTTGGGTATGCCATTGCAGATGGCCGTCGTTTCAGTGCTGGTCAGGCCGGTGAGTGAGGTATCGGGAAGCGTATGGTTTGCACAGGACTGGGCATCGATTCGCCACGGTTTCCCCCAGATACCCTCGACACTCGTGCCATCGCTCCACATCCACGTTTTTGAAACCCGCATGGTGATCATCGTGGTCCTGGAGGCGGTCGCCTTGTTTGATACATACGAGAAGCCTGCGATGATGACTGCGAGTGCGACAAGGCATGTGACGAGATATCGCTTGCCTGGGGCGTTGAGCGGTTCGTCCCTGGACGGATCGATCCATCGGCGGGCGCGTTTGACCTCGATGGGGGTGAACCGATAGCGTTCCATCCAGGACAGCAGGCGATGCAGATCAGCAACTGACCGGGCCTGCACGCCGTACACCACGCGAAAGCGCGTCAAATCCAGTTGATCGTGCGCGAAGGATTGCAGTTTTTCGTCATTAAAATCCTTGTCGCCGACGAAAGCGCTCCACACCTTTTCCCGGATGATCTGGGTGGAGTTCAGACGGAAGATGGCGTAGACAGCGACCATGGCCAGTCCAAGAATGGACAGCACGTATGTCACCAGCGGGCTGATCGCCGCGCCCCAGATTGCGCTCATAGAGTCCTCTCGTTCGTGTCAAGCGGATGGGTTAAAGAAAAAGGGGACCGATTAATGGTCCCCCTTTTCATAGCACAATTTCGGGCAAGCACTTATACGGGCGCAGCAAGACTCGCTTTGGCCGGGCGTCCCCCTTTGGCACCGTTGCGGCGAGCTGCTTCCGACTTGCTCGCGCTACGGACGCTGCCGCGTGCCGCGGCGACGGCACGCCTGGCAATATCGACCGGGATCAAGCGGGCGACCAGGCCGGGGATGCTGATGGCAGCCATGTCGCTGTCGCCGAACACAAGTCCGTCACCGCCCGGGGTGACATATGCCTGTGCCAGGATGCTGCGCGGCAGGTCTTTCAGGACGGACACCTCGTTCGGATGGATGCGCAGGGTGAGCCCGTTGCTATATGCCAGCTCCAGGACCCGGGCACTGGCAATGTACCGGGCGGAGACCGCGTGCGGTTCCGCCAGCGCCTGACGTCCACGCGCCAGCGCTTGCGTATAGTTGTCCCGCGAAATTTTTCTGGCTGACATGCTCAAACCTCCTCTAGCCATTCTGTCGTGACAGATGATCCCCAGTTGATGCGTGCCTGCACGCCCTGCCCAGGGACGTAGATCCCGCTGCCTTTGACGACCGTGCCCGTTCCGACGCTGCCGGCAGGTAACAGCAATACCTTCTTCGTTCCGCGTTGCCGCTGCACGGGGGCATGATCCAGACAGACGGTCTGTTGAATCTGCCACCAGGATGCCCGGCATATCAGGCGATTGCTGTAAATCTGGTTCGCGAGCCGGTTTAGTACCGCCAAGGTGGGCGCATTGCGCAGGGGTTTGACATCCCACAGCGAGACATCGTCCGTCACCATGGAAAACTCGAAACGCGCCGTCCAGGCATCGGCCCGGCAGATTGCCGTCACATGCGGCGGGCAGTGATCCAGCGGCCAGATTCGCAGTTCAATGTTACCGCTTTTCCATAACATAAGAAACCTATGTTGTTGGGTTTATTGTAACGCAACGGGACATCGTCGGCAGCGCCACCCGAAAAACGATGCCAGTCATGCGACGTCATGATCGGGTGGCATTGTGGGTTTCCCGGACTCAGTGTGGCGTATGCGCGTTAGCCGACAGGAGCGCTCGCAGTTCAGCCACATTCCACCGGGTCGATGCCCCGATTTTCCGGGGGGTGGGTAGCTTGCCGGATCGGGTGTGTCGCCACACCGTCGGGACGGAGATCCCGAACAGGCCGGCGACGGTGCGTACGTCCACGTGGGCTGAGTCAGGCAACAGGTCGAACTGTTGAAGTGCGCGGGGAAGGGCGGTGTGCCGGGCCGAGGGGATCATGAGCTGCTCCTGGACGATCAGCGTGCGTCAGACGGCGGGATGCCGTTGCATCGCGATGCAACCAGATTCGGCGAAATCGGACGGTGCGAGGTGCTATAGCAGGTGAAATAGCAAAAAATTTACTGTTTCACTTGGCGCGCCCGCGTATCTGGCTGTCTGGGCAGGCGGGATGACGTGATGAGCCAGATCGTTCGGAGAGTTTGGCGTCCCGCTTTTCGGGTGTTCGGCAGACTTCGCGCAGGGAACCGGGCTGTCCGGTTGCTTCCGTCTTTCCTGGGTGCATCGCCCGAAGGCTACAGTCGCAGGAGAGGTGATGTACGAGCGAAGACGGCCGATGCGGCGACGGTCTCAAACGGCGCTGACTCCGGGCAGGCGGAGCGCGCAGGCCCGGTAGGGGAAGCCGGGCGGGAGGTGTCAGGGATGGGAGCCGCAAGGGCAAGACGCTGCTGGCGGCTCGATGCTGGGTACACGAGCCCGACGCTCCCTCATGTCATGAGACAAGGAGCACGCCAGGATCCCGGGAAGTTGCCTTGATGACCGAATTTTTTGAGCGCCGCAAACGGGATACCGCGAAAAGCCTGGATTGTCAGCTTGCGAACCACGTATTGATATGATCGTCATGTCCGGTCCTAAGCGCATTTAACGGCAGTGACCTGCCCGATACCGCGCAGGCTTTTGGAGGCGGACGCCTGCGCTACGACATTAACAGCTCTTTTTCCGATTGGGGATCGTTTCTATGGGAATGCCACCCGTCGACTTGCGCGTATTACTGAACGCCACGGCCGCGAGTCTCTGGGCCAGCTTTGCCGAGAGTGCAGCCAGTGCTCGTCCGGATCACAAGGGAGGTCCGCGCGAGGCGCGCGTCCGGCAGTTCCTGCGTGATCGCTTACCGTCGAAATGGGGCGTGACACGGGGACATATGTTTTTCGCCAATGGGGCCACGTCGTCCGAGTTTGATGTGATCATCTACGACGCGTTGAACTGCCCCAAATGGCTGCTCGATGTCGGTGAAGATCCCCGCAGTCTGGTGCCACTGGAAGCCGTGATCGGCATCATCGAGGTCAAATCTACGCTCAATCAGCGGACGCTGGACGCAGCCATAAACAAAGTTGACGAGTTTGACAGAATTCAGAAAGAAGCGAATTGCGATGGGAAAAACCGTCCCTTCCGTTTCGTGTTTGCATACACAATCGATGTCGACGACGGGTTCGGCGGATGGACAACGCCCTCCCTTTATATGACGAGTTATGCCGGCAACGGTTTGCATCAGCCGGACGGTGTTTTCATACTGGATTCGCACTTGTCGATTCTGGCCGCAACTCAGTCAGTGGAGCGGGCTTTTGCCTTACATTGGGGGATTCCTGCCAGTGAGGTCTGGGATAGCAACGTCGGAGTCCAACAGGAATATGAGCGCCGCGATATCAACGACGATCCGTCCCACTGTCTTGACTATTTCTGGACACCCGCCAAAGACGGATTCCTGCTATTGGCTTTCCTGACCTTTGTACTTGAGGGTGGCGAGGCTTTCCAGGCGCCCGAGATCAGCTATGCGGATAGATTTTGTACCTGGGGCGGCCCGCGACTCGGCGAGCTGGTTGAATACCACGGAAAGGCCGACCCCGATCTCCCAACAGTCTGATGCGCGTCGAGTGTGTGGGGCGGCCTTGTTGACTGGGCGTTCGGTGTGAATTTTCAATTGAGGTTCCGTCGCCGATCTGAAAATTCGGTCTTCTATCTTTTCCACGGGGGTGCGAACGCGACTCCTGGAGTGTTGCGGTAGCATCTCCGTAATCGTTTGGCGGATCGACTGTGTTCGGAGGGGTCGGCGACGTGCCGCCGGGTCGATGCGCCAATTTTCCTGGAGGCGGGTAACTTGTCTGTTCAGCACGATCGGACGTAGATCCCGGAAAAGCCGGCGACGGTACGCACGACTACGCGAGCAGTATTGGGCAACGGTTCGAATTGCTGGAGTGCGTGGGGAGGGGGCGGGAAGAGGGGATTGTGGACCGCCCCTTGAAGATCAGTACGCGTCAGACAGCGGGATGCCGTTGCATAGCGATGCGGCCAGACCCGGCGAACCCGGGCGGCGCGAGGTGCTACAGCAGGTGAAATAGCGCAAATTTCCCCGATTTGCCAGGAACGCCTGCGTATCGGGCTGCCAGAGGCAGGCACTGCGACGCGGTGAACCAACCCGTTTAGAAAATTTAGCCGCTTACGCCTTTCCGCCGCTCGATGGCATCGTCGATACGGGCGAGATGCCTGTTGATGGTTCTGCGCGATAACGTCACTCCGAGTTCGTCGGTCGCGCGTCCGATAGCGGTTGCGTCGAGTTTTCCTGCGCGAGCTGCAGCGGCGATCAAGACTAGCAGCGTTGTCTGTTCGCGGGGATCCAGCGTATTGGAGTCCCCGGTGCTGCCCTCCTGGTCTGGAATGGGCATGGGAAGCGGATGATCTGCCCCGTTCGTGGATGCGTCACCTTCACCAGGGTGGTGGGGTATTTTCCAGGGTGTGCCACCTGCTTCGCACCAGCGTCGCATGTCGGCCTGACGTACATACCGCATACCGTCGTGTTCCGTCGTGGAAATAACGCCACGCGCGATGGCGTCCGCGACGAGCGAGAGCCAATGGTCCTGATCGGCCCGGAAATGAATGCTACGAGGCGCACCTGATCGCGGGGAGCCGCCCGCCAGGATGGTACTGGCGTCGTCGAGCCGAATCCACGGCTTGCCGACCAGAGCCTTATTCCACGAACTGAAAATGCTCATATGCACTCCCATCCAGTCTCTCGCCCGCGCGGATGAATACGCTTGATGGAAATATAGTGCAGGACAACGGACAGGGCGATAAATCCTATCTCACCAGGCACGATGCAGCGAGCGCGATGACGCGAGGACCGGGAGTGACTGGCGCTGATGGCCGAGCGATATCTCAGTCTAAAATGAGCCATCTCATCCGTGTAGTCCTCCACCATGTTTGACGTCGAACCCGCCGATATCCAGAAGCTCAATGACACAGATCTTCGCGAACTGGTCGGGCGTCTATGTGAGGCGGAGCTTGCCGCTCGAGGTTTATCTCCTGCGGCGGTCACGTGGGGAGGGAGCCAGGCGGCGAAAGATGGCGGTCTGGACGTGCGCGTCAGCCTCCCATCCGATATCGAAATTGCCGGATTTATCCCGCGTATCTCGACAGGGTTTCAGGTCAAGAAGCCGGACATGGCGCGGACCGCCATTACAAACGAGATGCGGCCAGGTCGGACCATACGTCCCGTCATTGCTGAGCTGGCCAGTTTATCTGGTGCCTATGTCATCGTGAGCGCCACTGGCTCGACGGCAGAGACAGGACTGCGAAGCCGGCGTACCGCGATGCGAGACGCGTTGACTGACGTGGCGAATGCGGACCAGTTGCAGACGGACTTTTATGACCGGACCCGACTCGCCACCTGGCTACGGCTGCATCCTGGTGTTGCAATGTGGATGAGAGAGCGCATCGGCAAGCCGCTGGTTGGATGGCGGCCCTATGGCGCGTGGAGTTTGCCGACCGAAGATATTCAATCTGAATATCTGCTGGACGATACATTGCGTTTGCATCTCGGGCAGTCCACGCTAGCGATTTCCGGGGGGATGGATGCACTGCGGGATGAGTTGGCGCAGCCTGGGAAGGTCGTTCGTCTGGTTGGCCTGTCCGGTCGGGAAAACGCGTTTCGTCCAGGCCTTGTTCGATGGGCGTATCGGTGCGCGGGCTCTGCCTCCTTCGCTGGCTATTTATACGAATCTTCCGGACGCGATTAACCCGGCGCCGATTGGGCTGGCGTCTCAACTGGTCGCGACGCGAACGCGAGCGATCATGGTGGTCGATAACTGCCCGCCGGGCCTGCACAGGGAGCTTGCCGAACTGTGCCGGGTGCCCGGGAGTCAGCTCAGCGTGATCACGGTCGAGTATGACGTCCGGGAGGATCAGCCGGAAGGGACGCAGGTGGTGGCGCTCGAGACGTCATCGACTGGCCTGATCGAAAAACTGTTGCTCCAGCGGTATAAGACGCTGTCGCAGGTGAACGCCCATACGATTGCCGAAGCGTCGGATGGCAATGCGCGTATTGCGGTCGCGTACGCTGAGACGATCGATGTAGCGGAATCAATTTCCGGCTTGTCCGATGAAGAGCTGTTTCTCAGGCTGTTCCGGCAGCGTCACGAACCGGATGAGGGTTTGCTGGCTGCAGCAAAGGCGTGTTCTCTCGTCTATTCGTTCTGGGGCGAGGGGATAAGCCAGGAGGAGTCGGAGCTGCCGTATCTGGCGAAGCTGGCGGATCAGACGCCCCGCACGGTATTCAGGCATGTGAGCGAGCTCCGTCGACGTGATCTCGTCCAGGCACGTGGACCCTGGCGAGCGGTGTTGCCTCACGCCATCGCCAATCGCCTCGCCCGTCATGCGCTGGATGATCTGCCGTTCGACATCATCAATCAGCATCTCCTTGCTGGCGGTACGGCACGCCTGGCGCGTTCGTTCTCCCGACGCCTGTCGTTCCTGCATGACCATCCGGTCGCGGTAACGATTGCACAGAGCTGGCTGGCACCCGGTGGTCTGTTGGCTGACCTTCGCACATTCGACGATGACAGACAGGCCATGTTCAGGAACATTGCCCCTGTCGTACCGGATGCCATTCTTTCGATTCTGGAGCGCGAGAGTGACCGTGCCGCGACGTGGTCAGCCGCCATCCGGCGTCTCGCCATCTCCTTATCCCGCTCGCTTGCGTACGATGCCCGGTTTTTTGAGCGCAGTGTGGGTGTGCTGGTCCGATTGGGAACAGGGCAGGAGAAGAAAGGGGATCTTTCTTCGGCATCCGAAACCTTCCTTTCACTATTCCCGATATGCCTGTCGGGAACCCATGCCACGATCGAGCAACGCCTGAAAGTGATTGAATCGCTGCTTCGGTCAGAGCGGGAATTGGGTGTCGAGGCACTGAAGAGGGTATTGCAGACGGGTTTTTTCAGCTCGCACCATTCGTTCGAGTTCGGCTCGCAATTGCGCGATTTCGGCTACGAAGCAGGGACTGGCGATGACGTCCGCCACTGGTACGCGAGCGCACTACAGTTGATCGAGCGCCTGGCCAGGGTCGATCCCACTCTCGAATCAAGCTTGAAGTCGCTGCTGGTGGAAAACTTCCGGGGACTGTGGTCGGTCTCTGGCGCGCATGACGAACTCGCGAAGCTGCTTCGCCTGTTTTCCGTAAACGGGTTCTGGCGCGAGGGTTGGGGGGCTTGTCGGGAATCGCTTTTTTACGACGGGGAGTCGATGGCGCCGGATATCAAGGCGCAGCTCTCCGGGCTCGAGAGCGAGTTGAGGCCCGCCAGTCTGGCTGATCGGGTGCGTGCGTCTGCACTGGGCAGAACGTGGGGGAATTCGGCAGAGCTCGATGGTCCGGATCCTGTGCAGGACATGGGTGTCGTCGTGCAACGACTGGATCAGATTGCGTATGGCCTGGGGCAAGCGGTTGCCGTCGCGCCTGTGGTGCTCGACGAGTTGTTGCTGGACCTGATGGAGGGGGGCGTGCGGGCGTGGCAATTCGGGAGAGGGCTTGCGAGCAGGGCGACGGAACCGTTTGCAGTCTGGACGAAGCTGGCGGCTTCAATCGATGCTCGCACCATCGATATCTCGGTTCATCGTGGTTTTGTACACTGGCTGTGGGAGCACAATCGGGACGTGGCGCAACGCGTGCTGGATGACGCGCTCGAACATGCCTCCTTTGCCGGCCTGTTTCCGATGTTGCAGTCAGCCGTCGACCTGGATAAGCGGGCGGTGGGCCGCTTGAGGCGCGCGCTTCATGAGGGACGCAGTCCGGTTTATATGTACCGCGCGTTGTGTTCTGCACCAGACGCGGATCCGCTGGATGGCAATGATTTTCGGGAATTGGTCGGGCAGGTTGCCGCTCAGGAGAACGGACTGGACGTTGCGCTCGAAATTCTCGACATGCGGATTTACTCGGATAGCTCGGCGAGTCGCGATCTGGAACCGCTGGTGCTCCAGACCGGACGGGAACTGCTCGATCGGGTGCAGTTTGCGCGCCATTCCACAGGGCAGGACCACCGTCTCTCGGAGATCGTCAAGACCTGCTGCGCATCTTCGGAGGGGGAGGCTGCTGCCATCCGTGTGGCGATTCGTCTGGGGAGCGCGGTGGCGGAATACCGCGCCCACTGGACGAATTACGATGAGTTGACGTGCGCGTTGCTGAAACTGCACCCGGTCTCAGTGCTGAACGCACTGTTTCCAGCGGAGGCGGAGGACCTGGATAGACGAGCCTTCTCCTTTCGGGAGACCCGGTCGCACTTCAGAAGTGCGACCGACCTGATTCCGAACGACGCCTTGTTGACATGGTGCGCACAGCATCGGGCGTCGCGTTACGCGTTGGCTGCGGCGCTGGTGCCATTTGCGGTACGTGCTCCTGATGGTGAGGGCTTGACGTGGTCGGAGCAGGCATTGCTACTGCTTGAACATGCACCCGATTGCAAGCCGGTGCTGGCAGGGTTCATCGATCGTTTTTCGCCTGCATCGTGGAGTGGTTCACGTGCCGTATTGATTGAGGCCAACATCAGGTTACTGGATGCGCTGGGTGGCGTGGTGCCCTCCAGCGTGATGCCATTTGTCGCGCAGAATCATCGTCGGTTAAGTAGCCTGATTGAAGATGAGCGCAAACAGGAACTGAGTCGTGCGCGAATGTCGGATGAGCGCTTTGAATAGCGGTGTAGTTTCACTGGCAATCCTCCATCATTCGGTAGCTTGAATACCCTTTGCCCCAGCCTATGTCAAATGCATGAATAGGCAGTAAGCGGGCATTTTTGTCCCGCGAACCCGCCGATGATCTATCATTTTTTATCGCTCGCTCATTGCCGATCTACTCGATTGGAATAGAATGGAAAATGTAAAGTCTTGGCGTGTGGGCAGGCTTGTCGCAGCAAATTTTTCAGAAACAAAAGATGAAGGGGAACTGTGATGAAGCAACCGGGATTAGACGGTCGTCATCGTGACGGGGATGGCCGGATCGATCTGAAGCACGGCAATACGAAAAACAAAAACTTGCCGAAACCGATTCCAGGCTTTGGCCCCGAGACGACCTTGAAGACCATGCGCGACAAGACCGGAAAGGTCAGCGAGAAAGATATCCGGTCAGTCATGAGCAAGGGAAAGCGGTAGGGCGTGGATGGTCGAGAAGGCTTCGCGTGCCTGCCGTGCCCGGATGTCGCGCTGCGTGGCGACCATTGTCGCGAAACGCGCGTCTGGAGCGTTGGTTTTTGCGATACGTCGGATGTAGTCTGCCGTGACGCAGATCGAGCCAGAGTCGCGGCGCCATCGTTTCCTCGCAAGCCTCGGCGCTTGTTCGCCAGGGCAAATATATAGCGAGGGCTGGCGCTCAGGCGCGCCTCGCGCAGTCGCGATTGCATGATTCACGTCGCCGTCAGAATGTCTGCGATATTCCGGAAAGTGGCCGCAGGGTGTCCGTTGAACTGTGCCAGGCACCAGCACAATGATCTCGTGCGGCAGGCGTGACGCGTTGTTTCTTTATCGAATGGAACTTTGTCAAGTTCCGGTTCACTGCGCTGAGTTAACTCAGGATATTCCATGACGAAAAACGTGGCGCCTCCGAAGAGCACGAGTGGCGGCGGGTTTCTGTTCGAAGATAAGGTGTGCGCCTGGTTCGTCGTTCAGATGCTTTGCGGTGAAGCCCCGCTCGAACCGATGCTGGGAGCGGCAACCAGAATCGATTTTCAGACGCGGCCAGACGGATGGTTTCTGGATGACGTGCTTCTGACGACGAACGGACAGAACGGTCCGCATCGCTTCGCGTGGTCCATCAAAAGCAATACCCAATTCGGCACGGTCAACGCGCCTTCAGATTTCGTTGAAACAGTCTGGGCCCAGTATCTTCACGAAGGATCCGAGATCTTCGACCGGCTACGCGACTACATGGGTCTTGTGACGACGCCTCTAGACGTTGAATTTCGGGCATCGCTGGAGTTCGTATTGACCACGGCCGACGCGACTTCCAGTGACCTGCTTCCCCGGAGGTATGCGCAAGAGGGCTGGGCCAGCGATGCCAGGCGCTCGTTGTTCGGCAGTTTTCACTGTCCGGTCGACCTGGCAAATCGCAAGGGGGTCACAGGCGCCGACACCGGGAGGTTGTTGAGCCGTCTGCGCTTCCTTCAGTTCGACTTTGATGCGCAGGTGTCGGAATCCGAAAAGGGTGCCGTTGAAGCATGCCGACGGATATTGCGGAGTGGACGATACGAGGACGCGCAGGCCATGTGGCATAGCATTCTCGGAATCACAGCCGACTACCGGACCACAGCTAAAGGGATCGACAGGCACACCCTGTTACAGCGGCTTCCCGCCCGGTTCGGGATTCTCGAGCTTCCCGATTACCGCGATGACTGGAACCGTCTGCGTTCGCTCACGAAAGCGAATATGGCACTCGTAAGGGATACCATCGGTAAAGAAATTCGGCTCCAGGATACCGACCTTCGGTCCGCGTTGCGGGAAGCACTGGACGATTGTGATGGAGCTGTTTTGACCGGGGATTCTGGTGCCGGCAAGTCTGCTGCAGTGAAGGCCTTCGCTGAGACCCTTGAGGGCAGCGGCGAAGCGGTCCTGTGGTTCAATCCGTCATCGTTCGACAAACCTGACTTCGCAGCGTTTCAGTCAGACCTGGGGTTGGCCCATACGCTTGAAGAGTTGTTTGGGTCGGTATCAAGCCACACACGCCTGATTGTCCTCGATGGGTTCGATCGTTTGTATGTGTCGGGCGCGATGCGGCTGGTTGCGACTCTGATGCGGTTTGTGCAAGGCGACGAGGTGGCGACTCCGTGGAAGACGATTGTCACCTGCCAGACACCCGACTGGCCGCGATTGCGAAACAGCCTGACGGACGCGGGGCTCCCGGTGAGTGACTGGCCGTGCATCAACGTAGAGACCTGGTCGGCAGATGATCTTCGTCCGGTCTGGGATGCTATTCCTGGAACCGCGCGCCTGAAGTCAAGGAAGAAGCTTCAATCGCTATGGGGCAATCTGAAAATACTGGATCTGCTTGCAACACGGATCTCGACGGGCAATAACGTCGAAACGTCCGGATGGGTTGGGGAGGCGGACGTTGCCGCATGGTACTGGGACAGTTATGTGCGCAGTGGCGATACGCCGCACGCACGTGAGCGGTTCGCAATGATGCTTGCGGAGAAGGAAGCGAATGAACTCCGTTCGGCCCTTCCGCTTGATGCATTTGAAGTAGCTGAATTGACGCCCTATGAGGCGCTCAGACTGGATGGCGTATGCCAGACGACTCCTGAGGGGAGAATCAGGTTTGCGCACGATCTGTTCGGTGATTGGGGAAGGTTGCGGATACTGGTTTCGCATGCCGATGACTTTCCTCGCTTTATCGGGACAAGAATCAACTCGCCGCTCTGGCATCGTGCGATCCGTCTGTATGGCACATATCTTCTCGAAAATGGCAACAACGTGGATCGTTGGCGCTCGGTCAGGCGAGTCCTGAGCGCGGAAGGCAACACGACCGCGAGCGATCTGCTGCTGGAAGCTGCCGTATTTTCAGCTGACCCCTCTGAAGTACTAAACAGGTTGAAGGCGGACCTGCTCGCGGAAAACGGTGCTGACCTGCGAAGACTTCTGGGAAGATTTTTAGCATCCTCCACCGTCCCTGACGTTCGATACGAAACTGATGGGCAGCCGTTGAATCCTCGCCTTGCATCGCGCTTGCGTTCGCCCACCTGGGGGGATTGGCCGCCGATGCTTGGATTCCTGTTCAGGAACAGGAGTGACGTCGTGGCATGCGCCGCCGAGGAAGTCGCGAAAATTGCAGACCTCTGGTTCAAGCATACGCCTGAGGACTTCCCATTTCGTAAGGAAATGGCATCGATTGGTCTGCTTCTCGGCGAGGTCGCGCATCGTGGATGGCGCGACCGGACCGTGCATATTGCCAGAAGGAAGCTCCTGTATCGCACTGCCCTTGCGGGTGCTGCTCATTATCCTGATGAAGTAGCCAGGTTCGCATTGAAGGCTGCGATGCGCGATGGCAACGAAGAGGATAACGATGATGTGGGGGACGAAATGCTTCCCTTCGGCATTACGTTCGATCCCCGGTACGATCCCACGGCAGTTCCCGAAGAGCCCTGGCCGGACGGTCCCCATGGACGCGTCGATGACGACTTCCGGGACGCAATACTTGATGAGGGAGCGCTCATCCCGCTAATGCGGATTCGACCTGCCGTCGCGCGTGAAATCATTCTGGCTGTGATGCTGAAGAAACGCCGACGTTTCGACTGGTACAACCGTGTCCATCATGGCAACGATCTCGACCTTCATCATGGAGACGACTGGAGCATCCCGCTTTTCACCCAGGGGCCATTCTTGTCACTTCTGCAATGTGACTTTGGAGAGGGATTAGAGACGGTTGCTCGCCTGGTCGATTTCGCCAGTGAGCGCTGGATGTACTACACACAGCTTGCTGCCGACGAATACCAAACCCAGCCGGAAGCGGCTGATCTTGGTGCCATGTCTGCATTCCTGGAAGACGCCACGCGGCCTCCGGGAAAGACGGCGCTGACATTGGCTAACGAGACCAGACTTCTCCTTGGCGATGATCGCGTCTACGGGTGGTCAGGGAAAAATCCACCGTCGGCGATTGGCCCAGCCTTGATGGCTTTAGAAAAATATTTTTATAACGAACTGGACGCGGAACGTCCCGTCGCGGAGAAGCTGGATGCGGTGTTGCGGCGAACGCGCAGCGTTGCGGTCCTCAAAGTGCTCTGCGATGTCGGAAAGCGTGAGCAGTCTCTATTTGGTACGGTACTGCGCCCTCTGCTATCCGTACCTGAACTTTATCTATGGGACCGAAGGCATGGCTTCTATGGTCGGCAGCATCTGCTTATGTTTGCCTTCCGGCAGCCGCGCTGGTTCATCGAGGCCGCGCGGGAGTTTCACAACCTGCCTCATCGAAAGGTGGACGTGGCAGCGCTGGCAGTAAGACTTCTATGGGGAAGTAGAAGTCAACCACTTTTTGACGTGTCTTTCATAGATCAACACCCTTCGTTTGAGATGCTCAGGTTATCCACCGCTGGTCAGCGTCGCGGTCAAACACTCGAACC